>Ga0256843_1001433_pt1 | contig 18879 bp, 27 predicted proteins | sample AlvinellametaG_FD_191572 | JGI IMG/M metagenome (GOLD analysis project Ga0256843, IMG submission 191572) | Pompeii worm associated microbial communities from hydrothermal vent at the East Pacific Rise, Pacific Ocean - Alvinella | ecosystem: Host-associated > Annelida > Integument > Unclassified ... | reverse complement strand
AATACAATCCGTCCGGGCTTGAAAACTGCTTTAATCCCGCAACAACGCTCGCAAGAAGAGAAGCCTGCCTTTCATAACCCTCCTGTTTATATCTATCTCTCATTTGTATTAAATTGTTCCATACATCAAACATACCGGCGTTTCTGCCTTTTGCTCTAAATGCCATAACAATTGCTTCTTCAAAAGAAGCGGCCAAAAATCTCGCATCCGCACTGTCATTAATGGTGGCCGCATTTTCAGATTTACTATATACAACAACACCCTCAACCCCGGCCATAAGAGCAATCATAGGAATAATTGTAGCCATTTCCTCTTCTGCTATAACAGGATATTCTCTTCCGTCTTTATCTTTTACAAGTATCTCTTCTCCGGTCTTTTCATCACGTTTAGTTAAAATATTTGTAAAAAAGTTCAAACAAAGCTCTTTTTCATTGCTAAAATCTTCATATACTCCGCCCACAAAATGAGTAAGCCTTTTATAAGAAGGCAAAGAGTCAATAATTCTTACCATAACTCCGGCTGTAACCATCATTAAAGACAAATCGTTAAACGTAAACGATTTACCTTCCCCCGACATACCGATAGCCGCAACGTTATAGTTTCCTGCTCCTTTTGCAAAAGGAGAATACCACTGTAACTGACCGCTTCTTCCAAAAAGAGGCATATGCCCGTAACCAAATCCCCTAAAATCGCCTATTAAAGGAGCAATAGCCGCATTATTGCTTTTAAAAAGCAAATCAAACCTTTTTAACAAATCCGCAATTGTGTAACTAAATTGTAAAGGAAGTGAAAAAAGAGTTTCAAAAAGCGCGATATTTGGAAACAATTCCTCGGTTAAATACCAATTTTTTACCTTAAATTTCGATTTTATGGAGGATATTGATTGTGTAAGTCTTTTTTTATCGGTATCAAAAAGAGTCATACTCCACATCGCTTTTAATGGCGTCTCTCCGTGCGTACTCATAAATTTAAGCTGTAACCTAACTTCTTCCAATCTCTCTTTAAGCTCAGGTCTTGCTTCAATAGTTTTCATGTCAAATTTTCTAAGCTCACCCAAATCGTGTCTTAACTTCGCAAAAGTCTCTTCTTTTAGTTTGTCAATATCTTCAAACAAAATCGTAAGACTCACAAAAAACGGCCCGTATATTGGAACTTTAATTTCCTGGCCGAACTTATCATAAAAAAACTGTGTAAACTCTTCTGCGCTTATGCTTTGTGGAAACTGCTTTGTGGTTAATGTGGCTACATAGTTTTTATCATTAATTACATAACCTTTTTTCCACTCCGGATGATTAAGTTTTATATCAACACCGCCGCTTACAATCTGAGAATTCAAAGCCTTCATCGAATCATAAGCACTCTCCCAAAATTCCGGTTCTTTTTCATTATGAAAAAACTCTCTAAGTAAGGTTACAAATTTATCGGCTCTAAAGTTTTGAGGACTAAAATCTTTTAATATCTCTTTTATATTTAAAAACTCTCTTTTTATAAAATCTTCATCAACACCTTTTGGATATAAAACAGAAACAATATTTACATAATCCCTTAACTTATACTCCATTAAATCAAACATACTTTCTTTGGCCCACTTTTTAAGATAATGCGCCCTTTTTTGAATAACTTCTTGTAAAATCTCTCTATTTTTAACATCCGGCTTAGCTGAATGAAACTTTACAAAATCGTCTATTTGTCTGTTAATGTTTTGAGATGAGAATGTAAATAACTGCAACACCGCACCGTTTACGGTAATACTTTCAAAAAGGGAAATTATTGACATTTCTGTTAAATCAGTAACAAATACCGGAGCATTTATTCTTAATATAAATCCTTTTCTTCCATCGGCCATAGTATAAATACCAATACCGTTTTCATCTTCTTCATAATATCTGTAATTTAAAAGCTCCGAAACGCCTTTGTTTTCCAAAAAGGCTTTTAAGTTTTTCTCGGTAAGACCATCTACATTACCCGCCGCTTCAAAGACTTCCTGAACCTTATCCACAAATAGCTTGCCGGCTTTTATTAAAGAATCTACCATCAATATCCTTTTAATTCCAATAGTTTTTTGGATTTTATCAAATCTTTCAAAGAAAATGTATGAATAAGTAAAGGGAGAAAAAGAGAAACTATTTACAACCTATTTTGCTTAAAACCTCATCATTTTTTCTTACAAAAGAGGCAATATAATTATCCAGGCAATCCTTTTTTCTTATAAGAATGATTTTTCTATCTTCAAGTTCTCTTTTTAATTTGTCAATTTTGGCAAAATATTCTTTTAATTCTTTATCAGTATAATATTTATGCTGATTAATTTCGTTTCTTAATTTTTGAATCTCAGAAGAGAAATTTTGATATTGATAATTTGAATTGGCCGATAACTGCTTATATTGTTCTATTAGTTTTTTAACGGCGATTTTTAAATCGGCCACAGTTATCTCATTTGAAGTATCCGCATAAGAGAAATTAAACAAAACTGCTATAATAGCCACAAAAGCAAATTTTTTCATATTGACCCTTTTTTTATTAGGATTTTATCAAACTTTTTTTAATATAATAATTCCTAAGTAAACCATTTATAGAGGAAAACAATGGAAGTTGAGAAAATTCTTATTGCTGGAAACGATGAAGAAACACTACAACTTTATTGGGAAGAACCAAACAAAGAAAATGTAACAATTTGGATAAAAGAATACGAAGATGAAAAAAATCTGAGAATTAAAAATTTTCAACAAATAGTTAAAACTAAACAATTTATTGATTAATTTATCTGTTTTTTAAAACAGATTTTTTAAATTCTCCCAATAATTTAATCAAAATATCCTCCCCTATTCTCTCCCCGGACACAAATTCATATCCTTTAACCACAAAAGAATCTATCTTCTCAATTTTTTTAACAAGTGAAATAAACTCATCACTTCCCTCTTCCAACTTAATAAGTTCATCATTCAAAGAAAAACTTCTCTCTTCTAACTCCTCCAACCACTTAATAAATTCATCTTTATGTTTTTCATAAAATTCCATTAATAAATCTTTCATAACCGTACGATTATGCTTTTGAAAATCATCTTTATCAATTAAATTCAACATATTTTTTGTATTTTGTTTCTTTAACCAACTTACCGATACATCAATTTCGTAATCTTTATCCTCAAGCAACTCTTTTCCTCTCAACCTCACACCATTAGGCCCTACTCTTTCAATATCAAACGGAACTAAGGCACGATACATATTGTTTTGTAAGAAAATCAATACTTTGTTTAAAAATCTTTTTTTAAGCTCAAGCAGCTCTTCATCAACTTTTTCTACTTTATCAAGCAACTCTGGATTGCTGTATAATATTTTTCTTATAGAATTGGCTTTTATATTATCAAGCTCTTCCCCGTTAAGCTCAAGCAGACCAAACTCATTTATTCTTAAAAGCTCACCTTCATGATTTGGTAACATATTCGTTATATCAACATTTTGTAGTTTTTGAAGCTCTTTTACAAAAGAGAAAAAGTTTATGTTTTTATTTATCACTTTCTCTTTAAGCAACTCTAAACCGTTGAAGTTCATATCCTGAACTTCTATGCTATCAACCGCTTCTATGTCTTTTATTATTTGCGCCTCTTTTTCTTCAATTGATAAACTTGACAACTCTTCAAAATCCGAATATCCAAGTTTTAAGATTTCATTATTTATTTTATTAAGGACAGGTATTTTTTTTCTGTCTTTTTCTTTCAATACAAAAGCTACCTTTGAAACTCTTTTCCCTTTTTTTTCTTTCAAAACTTTTACGATTTCAAACTCAACTACGTCTTCTTTATTTAGCTCTTTTATTGCTTTGGATAAGATTTTTTCGTTAAATTCCGCAAACCCTCTTTCTCTTGCCTTATGGGTCATTGGAACTTCTAAAATATCCATAAGTCTTTCAACTTCTATTTTTTTAGTAGTAATTTCACTGCTCTTTTGAATAATACCTTTATTCATAAGAGCCAATTGAGACTGAAACTTATTTAAAAGATAGTTATATAAATTTATAGAATAAGTACTTCTCAAAAAAGAATAGACAAGAAAATTTAATTTTGTATAGGAGTTACTGTTTATAAGGTATTCAACTATTATGGGACTTAAATAAATTGTTACCACTCTTTGAGTATTTGAAATTTTAAATTGTCCTATTGGAGAAGTTAAAACAATATCTTCAATTTCATCATCTTCCAGGGTAGATAAAAAATCCGCACTCGCTTTAAACTCCATAGGCTCATGAATTAAATTTATCTTTATAATATCAATTCGTTTTAATTTTCTTAACTTGTCAATTATATAAGCAATTTTTTGATTTCTGTTTCTATTAAAACCTATTACGGCATACAATTCATCCAAAGATACATCCACTTTTAAAAAATTATCAACTTTTTTAATTTTTTCATTCAGAACTTTTTGTTTGGCATTCCATAAAAAATAATCAAACATTCTTTTTTGAACCGGAGTTAAACTCTCATCTGTAAGAATACATAAAAGCTCATCAGGCTTATCCAAGTTGAAATTTTTTATTTTAATAAGTCCCATTTTGACCTTTTTTCTTAACTCTTTTTTTCTTCTCACTTAAACTCCTTTTTATAACAAATAAAGCTACAAAATTAAAGCATTTTTATACCCCCAAGTCAATAAAAAGGTGGGGGCATATTTCGTAATTTTAGGGGTATGAATCGTATTTTCTGGGGTGTGTTGCGTAATTTTAGGGGTATGAATCGTATTTTCTGGGGTGTGTTGCGTAATTTTAGGGGTATGAATCGTATTTTCTGGGGTGTAAAAAAAATTGCGTCAAACCTCAAAAATCCTATTTTTCGGTATGTTTGACACTATATTTTAATGAAGATTTTGTTTTACCAATATATATCAATATATATTCAATATATTTCAATACTATTCATCTCTCTACATAAGCAAAAAGAGAGGAACAAAAAGAAGTTCTTAAAGAAGAACTAAAAGATTCTTTTTATAAATTCTCTGGCCTTACTATTCTTTTCAATAAAGATTAGTAAACTAAAAGCTCCCAAATAACAACCTGCTAAAAAAAATTTACCTTTAAAAAGAAAAAAAACAACCGGAATTATAAAAAACAACAATAAATACAATATTTTAGACTTTAACATCAAATCTACCTTTAAAAGTTTTAAAAATTGTAACATACAGAATATTAGCCTAATATTAGTCGTTTATTAGTCATATATAAGTTTCTTTTAAGTTTTATTGTTTATAATTTCTTTAACACTATTTTAAAAAGGATATGAAATGTTAAATATCGCACATATAAAAAACATCAAACAATTAATTCACGGTACTTTACCATATATAATTTCATTTATTTTATATTCTCACGGAATCAATGGATTCACCTCATCTATGCTTGGTGGTCTATATGCTTTTTTTGCTATGTATATTTACATACACATAAAAAAAGAAGAACCGGTTATTTTCATTATACTATTTATTTTCTATTTTATTCTTATAAGTGGTTGGGGAGACATGTAATGATAGTTTATTTATCAAATTTTAAAGATTCAAGAGAAATAACTGTCGAACTTCAACCAAAAGACAAGTGGTGGTTAAAAAAATTGATAGAATATAAAAAAATAAACATCGACACGGAAACGGAAATAGAAGTGGAATTTTTCTTTGATAAAAAAGATAAAGAAAAAATATATCCCATACCGATATTAGACGACAAAACACAACCGGAATATATTGAAGTTTTTCCCGTAGAAGTGATTGAGGAGATTTTAAAAGCCAATTCAAGAGCAAAAAATTTTTATTATCAAATAATTGAATTATAAAATAAGGAGAAAAAATGAAAACGCTAAGTGAAATCTTTAAAGATGTAAAAATTGAAGGTGGAATGATAAAATCAACGGTAAAGTCTTTATTACCAAAAATCGAAGAAGCTAAAAACGAAGGATATAGAATCACAGAAATATTTAAAGAACTTGAAAAAAGAGGACTTGATACCACAATAAACAACTTCAGGGTTATTCTAACAGAACTTAAAAAAGGGAATAAAAAGAAAAAAAATGTAATTTTAGTGGCAAATGATAAAGGAGGAGTTGGAAAAACTACAATTACATCTTTATTAAATTTGCCAAATAGTGTTATAGTAAATATAGATTCTACAAGAATTATAAAAAATATTTTCCCTTATAAAAATATCGTTGATTTTTACGAACTGAAAAAAGCTGAGAATATTGACCTGGAAGATTATATAGTATCACTTATTGAAAATTCTCCTTTTGAAAATATTATTATTGATACTAAGGGAGGGTTAAGCGAAGATTTAAAATTAATATTAAAATATGTTACGGCAATTGTTGTACCTGTAAAAGTCGGGGATTTATCGGAAGAAGCAAGTTATGAATTTATTTTTGCTATTAAAAATTATCTTGATACGATTGGTAGAAAAGTAAATTGGGCTATTGTTTATAATGAAATATCACCGAAATTTTTAAAGAAAATCGGCGTTAAAAAGTATGATTTTGTAGATTTGATAAAAGATTCAATAGATTTTCTTAAAGAAGAAATTTTAAAAGATGATTTAAAGGTAGTAACATATCTAAAAAGAAGCGAATCAATTACTACAAGAGAAATAGTAAAGAAAGATATTGATGATTTATTAAAAGAGAATTTTACCGCTTATCTTCCTATAAAAGAGGAAGTTGAAAGATTGAATAAAGATTTGAAAGTTATTTTGTAAAGGTAGAATATGAAAGAAAGAAAAGAGAGATTTGCCAGACTAAAAAGTAAAACACCAAATGCTGCGATGCAAGAAATTTTAACAGGTAAAAAATCTGAGCTAAAAGAAGTAGATATTGAAAAACTTTTTGAAAATCCTTATCAACCGCGTATTCAGATTAAAAAAGATGAGGTAAAAGAATTGGCCGACTCGATAAAAGAACAAGGACTCATCCAACCAATAGTAGTAACAAAAATTAATAATACAGATAAATATTATATTGTTGCCGGCCACAGAAGAGTAGAAGCGCATAAAATTCTTAACAAAAAAAGAATAAAAGCATATGTTATGGAAGATGTAAAAGATGACGTGTTGGCTTCAGTTGCGATGGTAGAAAATCTTCAAAGAAGTGATTTGAACTTAATTGAATCTGCGATGGCAATAAAAAGATATAAAGAGAGATTTAATAAAAGTTTGGATGAAATAGCAAAAGAGCTTGGTAAAGATAAAACGTTTATTTCAAGAATGATTAATATATTAAAATTGCCAGAAGAGATAATAAAAGACATAAGAGAAAACAAATCTACTCAGGATGTTATAGCTTTAAGTTTGTTAAATACATACATAAATAAAAAGTTGAACATGTTCAACCTTTCTAAAAAGTCCGTAAAATCGGTAGATTTAGAAGGGGGCAATTCCCAAAAATGGGAAAATGAGATATTTGAACTATATCAAGGCTTTTTAAAAAATGGTAGAGAATGGCTTAAAAAAGAGATAGAAAATAGGTTAAAACAAGAAGAAAAGCCAAAGCCGAAAATCGAATTTAAAATAACTAAAAAGAATGGGATTACTATTAAAATAAGGGAAAATTTGATTTTGGATGAGGTTAGCAAAAAGCAATTTGAAGAGGAATTACAGAAACTTATTGAAAATTACAAAAGGTAAAGTATGGAAATAGGATTGATAATTTTGGGTATAGCCTATGTAATAGGCGGACTTACAATGATTTTGCCTTTTTATTTTTTGTTTAAAGAATTGTTTTGTGATTACAGAAGAAAAGATATTCAAAAGGAAAAGGAGTGATAGGGAATTTATTGTAAATAATACAAGGAAAGGAAAAAAAGATGAAAATTATGAAAATTAAATGTAGTAATTTAGTGAGACAGAATATTGATAAATTTGAAAGGCTTATAAACAAAGCTCAGATGAGTAATATGAAATATGTTGTGCCTTATAATGATGAAGACAAAAATATTATAGAGCTTTTTCATAACGAATTAATAGAGTTACATTCACATAGTGAAGAAGTGTATTTTTTAAAATTTGTCTCCGCTTATTTTATTAATGATGAAAATTTAATTTTTTATATAATGGTTGATAATCCACAAAAAGTTATTAATTTAATAAAAAATCAGTTTGATTAGGGAAAAGAATGAAAGATTTTATTTTTACATTAATAGGAATGTCTTTAATTATTCTTACAATGTCATCCCTATTTTGTATGTTTAGCCATTTTGGCGTAATAGGTGAATTTATTATTTATATTATAGCGGGTGTTGGATTGTTTTTTTCGTTTTTTATTGTTGTTGATATGGAAAATTTTAAAAAAGCAAATGGAAAAGATAAACTACCTTATTTAATAGCATATCTAGTATTAGTTGCTATTTTTATATTGATAATTTTTTTAGCCAGAATAGTTGCATTTGAGTTTGGATTTTGTAAAAGTGTGGTAGAGTTTGGAAATAATATACTTATAAAAGTTGTTAATAATTATTAAGGAGAGCAAAATATACATAAATGAAAAAGGAGAAGAGATACCTACTGGAAAATTGCCTACTACAAAGGAAGTTATTGAAATAGCTATTAAAAATAATGTTTTTTTATTAGTATTGAAAAAATTCTTAGAAAGTCTAAAAAAAGTGTCCTAAGATGTGTTGACAGAACAATCTACCACAAAGGAATTATCTTGAAAGAACTATTTGACATAGAAGCTCTAAAACAGATACCAATAGAAAATGTCTTAGAGCTACTTGGTGCCGAAAAGAAATCAGGAGGCTCTCATACAAAAACACTTGCTATGAAATGTTTTTGTCCTTTCCACGAACACGGGGATAAAAATCCATCTTTAATAGTTTGGAGAGATAAAAATATCTGTAAATGTATGGTTAATTCGGATTTAAAAGGAGATTCTATAAAAGTGGTAATGTATGCCTTAAATTTTGATTTTAAACAGGCATGTACTTGGCTTCACGAAAATTTTGGAATACCTTACAAAATAGAATATAACGATGAATTCAATCAATATAAAGAAAAAATAAAAAAAACAAACTACAAAAAATCTCTAAATGTTTTAAAGCAAAAGAAAAAAGAGTGCGAACTTGAAAAAAAATTAAAACAAAAGTTTAACCATATTTCCATTATGGATTTTTTGGAAAACTATGAATATAATAAACTTAAAAAGTCACAAAAGTTAAAACTTATATACGGATATATTTATCGTTATTCTCTTACTACCGACCACTCAAAAAAAGAAGAATATTATAAAAAAAGAGGCATAGACCACCCTGCTCTTAAAGATATCGGTTATTTATCAAATGATGACATAAAAGAGATGCTTCTTACTATTCCTTTTCCAAAAGAAGACTTAATCGAATTTAAAATATTACATCCGGAAAGCTTTAAATTCAGATATTACAGTAAAGATGGATTTATGGTTATACCAAACGGATTTGAATTAAATAATGATTTGGTAAATGGATTGATATTAAGACCTTTTTCTCCAAACGGCAATATAAAGGAATTTCAAATAAGCGCACCCGATATAGTGATTCCTCTTCCATTTGGATTAAACAGAAATACAATAGAAGAATTTAGCAATTTTCTTATTACGGAAGGGCATATTGATGCTTTAAGCATTTTTAAAGAAGATATGGGGTTTATTGCCGTTCCAGGAGTGGGAAATATAAAGGAAGAATGGCTGTGTCTGCTTAAAGGAAAAAAAGTTTATATAGCGTTTGATATGGATAATGCGGGAATTAAAGCGGGAGAAAAATTACAAAGCATACTTAATGAATTGTCTATTGAAAATATCAGACTTACATGGGATACAGAATATAAAGACCTAAATGATTTATTATTGGCAAAAAAAATTGATTTAGTGTTGCGTAAATTATAATTTGTTAAATAAAGTTTGTTAAAATAAGCATGAAATTTTAGAATTAGGAGGTTATGATGGCTAAGAAAAAAGTCAATATGGAACTTACAAAACAAAGAATCAACCAAAAGTTAAAATTATTAAGCCTATATCCAAACGCTTGGGTATATGAGTTTAGTAATCCTACTGTAAGAACAAATTTTAGAGTGCCGGTAAGAATGCTTGAGTTGGTAAACAATGCTTTTAAGGAATTTTGGGGTTATTATGTAGAAGGTGAAGATGTAAAAAAAGTTGAAAGCATTATTAAAGAAGTTGAGGAAAAAGCAAAAGACATTATAGAGTTGGCTCACGAACTTGGAAAAGGTCTTGTCGATTTTAGTATTGATGATTTAATAAACATGAGAAAATATGAAAAAGAAAAGTTGGTTAAAAACAGTAGAACAATCGTAGAACTTTTAATTCCACAAAATAAAACTTTTGAAAACATCTATGAGGCGGTTGTATTAATTGATAAATACGATTTGCCTATTAAACAAAATAGAAGTATAGAAGAAGTTGAAAAATGGATTAGTAGTGTAAAAGATTTTATGAATACGTTAAAAAAGGCTGAAAGCGAACTTATAAAATACACTGCCGAAAAACTTGACCCTAAACTTCTTGGAAGATACAAAGCATTAAGAAACGAAGTAGTAAAATATCTTAAAGCTCAAGACCAAAGTAAAGAAGATTAGTTCTTCTCCCCCCTTCCCTATTTTTCTTGACAAAGATTAATCAAATTTTTTATAATTAAATTATCTTTTTTAAAGATATTTCTCTTCATTATGAAGAGTTAGGGCGTAAATTTTTACGTCCTGGGTTTAATACCCAAAGGTGGCTTTTCTCTCCCGCCATCATGGCAAGTCCACCTAAAAGGGAGAGCTACTACAAAGCTCCGGTACACTCTCTCTCAGAGGGATAAAGGGATTGTTATGCCTTCTTTATTGTGCCGGAGCGGTTCAGGTGGTTTCAAACATGTTTTGTTGTTAAGTTAAGGAGGTTTACGGCCCGTAGTGATTAGTATTCTCGGGCTAAAAAAACACAAAAGGATTAGCTATGAAAAAAGAAAAAATCAATCAAGCTATTTTTACATCTTTTTTTATTGGAGTTTCATTTACAAGCTCCAATAGCATATTATGGAGGTTAATTGAATCCAATTTTGGAAATGAAGGGATTATATTTATTTCACCAATATTATGGACCGTTTTTTTGTTCTTGGGTCTATATATGTTGGGAGATTATTCATATAATCCCGTAAGTTGGAACAGGTTGTTTATCAATAAGTATAAAATAAAATCTTGGAAAAGTGTAAAAAACTTTTTCAACCCTATAAATGCCTCTGCGGCATTAATGCTTTATTTTAGAAAAACAAAATTCTCAAGAAAACTATCAAGAAAGTTATCTAAGTTTTTTAGATAACTTCTTTTATTTAATCAATCTACAAGATAAACAAAAAAAATCAGGAAATAAGGAGGTTGTTATGTTTTTAGAAGAAATTAAAAGCATTCAAAAAGAAGTATTAATGTCTCTTGAAAAAGAGTGGGAAATACCTATTAAAAATTATCAGTTTATCGAAATGATTCAAAATAAACTGATAAATATCGTCTCATATGTGTCAAACGGCACTTACGGTTTAACCCACTATAAATTTAAAAAAGGTTTTTTATTTATTAGAAGCGACAATTATTGGCTTGATGAGAAAAGGCTAAAACAATTGGGCTTTAAAAAATATAAAACAAAAAATAACGAAGATGGCTGGATAAAAAAAATCATTCAATTTTCTTCAAAATCTAAAAAATCAAATTAAAAATCAGGAAATAAGGAGGTTGTTATGGAATTAGCATTATTTGGAATGGCAATGATGGTGTATGGAATTTACAAATTTAAAAAAGTTCAAAATGAACTTAATCAATTCTAAAATAAGGAGGTTAGCATGCTATTAGGAATAGTACTTGGAATTTTTGGTGTTGTAGCATTAGGTAGTGCTGTAATAGCACCTTTTGCGGTTGATGAATTAAATAAAATACAAAATCAATAAGGAGGTTATTATGTTTAATAAAGTGATATTAATTGGTAATTTAACTCGCGATGTAGAACTCAGATACACCCCAAATGGGACTGCTATTGCCAAATTTGGATTGGCGACAAACAGGACGTATAAAGATAGTGTAACCGGTGAAAACAAACAGGAAGTTATGTTTATCGACATTACAGTTTTTGGTAGAAGTGCTGAAATTGCCAACCAATACTTGGCAAAAGGTAGAAGAGTTTTAATTGAGGGAAGACTTGTTCTTGAAAATTGGGTTGATAATAACGGCCAAAAAAGAAGCAAACACTCAATAGTGGCTGAAAAAATTCAATTTATGGATTCAGTTGAGAATAAAAATACTAAAACTCAAAATCCAACTGAAAATCCAAATAAAGCCACAAAACAAAACACGGCCGAATCAACCCAAGAACCGGATATTAATGTAGAAGAAGAGTTTCCATTTTAAATAAGGAGGTTGTTATGAAAAAAGAAATTTTTAAACAGTTAAAAGAAATTGACATCCAAATATGTATGAGCGGCATTTATGCTGCTTTTGATGAAGAAGAAGCAAATATGCTTTGGAAAAGTCAAATGAGAGAGAAAGCAAAAGAAAAAGATATTGATGAAGAGTTTGTTGAAGAGTATATAGGAAAAGTCTTCTATGATGAAGTTGTTGATGAACTAATTGACTAAAAAGCTCCACAGGGGGCTACGATGAGGGTTTATTCCCTTTGCGCTCGTAGCCCCTGTGGGGTAGAGTGCCATCGTAGCCTCCGATGGAACTTTTTGTTCCTAAACTACAAAATAAAAAAGGAGGTTACGATGGCTGATGTAGCTAAAATTAAGGAAGTTTTTGAAAAAAATCTAAGAGAAGCTCTTAAAAAAGAGACCCAAGAAAAACTTGGGGATAGAACAAAATATATAGGAGCTTCTGATATTTCAGGATGTTTAAGAGCGGCATATTTCAATAAAACAAATCCTGTCGAATTACCGATAGAGAAATTGCTTATCTTTGAAAGAGGGCATAATACTGAGCTTATAATTGAAAAAATGCTTGGAAATATGCCTTATAAAAGAGAAGTTGAATTTGAAACTTCTGATGAGCCGTATCCTGCAAGGGTACATCTTGATTATGTAGTAATAAACAAAAAAGAAAAAAGTATTACCATAATTGAAGTGAAGTCTCAAAACAATGACAATTTCACAGTGTATCCATCATATTTGTTACAGGTCAATTTTCAATGGCTTGTAGCGGATACGGTTCTTAAAAATAAAGGCTGGAAAGTCAAAAATGCCTTTGTTATTATGGTAAACAATAATAGCGGTAAATATGAGGTTGTTGAGGTTGAGAAAGATGAAGAGCTACAAAAAATAGCATTGGAAAAAGCAAAAGCTCTTCGTGCTGCTCTTATTAAAAAAGAAGCTCCAGAGGGAGAAGAACAACTTTACTGTTCTCAATGCCCTTATAAATCTGGATGTCCTACTTTTTGTAAAGGAGCGGTAAACGATTTTGCTATTGCTAAAGAAGCTGAAGAAGTAATGTCTCTTGAAAAAGAGATTAAAAAACTTCAAGCAATAGTAAAAGAAAAAAAAGAAAAAATCAAACAATATTTGGAGGTTAAAGGTGTATCAAAAGTTAAAGCCGGCGAACATATAGTTTCAATTACCGCCGAAACTTCTTATAAAACGATTGATACACAAAAATTAAAAAAAGAAAATGAAGACCTATATAAAGAGCTTCTTGAAAAATACGGAAAAGAAGTAAAAAGGTCTTCATCTCTTAAAATAAAATAAGGAGGTTGAATGAATTTGCCTGAAATTTGGGAAAATATAAAAAATAAAAAATTTATTATTATTGGTGAAACTGTTAAAAATATAGGAGTAGGATTGTTGGTTAACGGTTTGTATGGGGTAAGTGATAGTTATGTTGAATTGTATAATGTCATGGATATAATAACAGGAATGTTCATGATTATTTCTGGTATAATTTTAGAGAACTTTGAAAAGGATGAAAAATGATTATACATGTAATAATTTGGATTATAGGATTGATGTTAGTAGGATATGGTTTTTACATGATGATAAAAGAGGAAAAAAACAAAAAACACTCGCATTAATCCATTCCTTTTAATTCTTCTACTTATTACTTTACTTGTCTTTTAAATAAATCAGGTTGTTTATGTTGTTAATTTAAAATAATAAGGAGGTTATTATGGAAGCAACTGCTACTCAAAACAAAATTGTATTGGCGCAAAATACATTAGATATTGACTTTATAAAAAAACAATTCTTCCCACCAACCGCATCTCCTAAGGATGTGGAGTATTGCTTAAAAGTGGCTCAGACTTTGGGACTTAATCCAATAAAAAGAGAAATTTTCTTTATAGAGAGAAGTTCCAAAGTAAACGGTCAGTGGATTACAAAAATTGAACCTCTCACTTCAAGGGACGGATTTTTAAGTATAGCTCATAGAACTGGTAATTTTGCCGGTATTGAAAGCTATTGTGAGTTAAAAGAAGTCCCTAAACTTATTAATGGAGTTTGGCAAAATGCCACTGACTTGGTAGCGACTGCTAAGGCATACAGAAAAGACACAAACATACCTACAATCGTTGAGGTGGAGTTTAGCGAATACGCACAATACAAAAAAAGTGGAGAGCTTACTCAGTTTTGGGCCAAAATGCCAAAAACTATGCTTAAAAAAGTAGCTGAATCACAAGCTTTACGAAAAGCATTTAATATAAGCGGTATTTATGGCGTAGAAGAGATGGGAGTAGGCCATGCGGAAGGTGGAGAACTTAAAATAGATGAAGAAGCTGTAAAAAACGAAGAAAATGTAATAACACCAGAAACAATACCGGAAACAACCCAGGAAGAAGTTAGTGTCGTTGATAACATTCGTCAAACACTTCAAAATTTTGGAATGGATATTCAGGAGAAAAATGGCTTTCTAAGAGTGATTGAAAAAACAAAAGGAGCCATTTTTAAAAATAGAAATATCCTAAAAAAGCTTGGCTTTAAATTTCACGGCACAAAAAAAATCTGGTGGAAAAAAGTAGCTTAAAGTATTTTAAGGAAAATAAGGAGGTTATAATGAAAATCTATCTTCAGGATTTACAAAAGTATAATCAGGGTTGTAGTGTATGCGGACAGTGGATAGACTTAAAAGAGGTTGATGAAGATGAATTACAAAAGATAATGAAAAATCTTGTAAAGGAAGAGTATATTCTATTGGATTGGGAGTTTGAAGATAATGAGGAGGTTCTCTTTAAAGATTTAATAAATGAATACGCAAATCCCATTGATTTGCTATACAGACAACAGACAATAGATGAGTTGGATAAAAATGAAAAAGATGTACTTGCTTTTTTATTGGAGTATGGAAACTTTGATTTTAATGAAGCAATCAACAAAATAGATGAAGTCACTTTTGAATACGGCGACCTGCAAGAAGTGGCCGAAAGATTTTTGGAAGAACAAATGGGCAAAGAGATATATGATAAGATTTACCCTTACATAAACTTCCAAAAGTATATCAGAGACTTAGAAATAGAAGGCTTTGTGGAATATAACGACAAAGTTTTCTATCCGTTTTAAAAGCCTTATAGGCTTTTACCCTTTATGGGGTTTTTATTTGTTTTTAAACTCAACACTTCTTTTTTCTTCAATAATGTCTTATAATTTCCTTGTATTTACTTCTTTAAGGAGAATTAAATTGAAAACAATTCAAAAAACACAATTTACGACTGATAAATATTTAATTATTGATGAAAAATCCCAAACTGTTATGGAATTGGAAACAGGTCATATTTATATAGCCATGCCAAATTCTGAACCAGAAACTACGGTGTGTCTGTTTGAACCGGCCGAATGGTTTGATAAGTCAGAAAAACTTGCCGATGCCTTAGCCCAAGATGAAACTTTTAAAAAAATGAGAAAAGAACTTGAAAATACTCAAGGAGATAATGATGCCGATTCCTTTCCGTTCTAAAATCCCCGAAGAGTTTTCAGAATATTCAAGGGAAGAGCTGATTAAATTAAATGACGCTCTTGATAAATTAATTGAAGAAGCAAAACAATTTCCGTTTAAAGAGTTTGAAAGAAAAATCCATAACCAAAAAGAACAAACTCAGGAAGTGGAATTTACCGCCGTTAAAGTTTTGGATAAGAAAATACAACTAATCAATGAAGAAAAAAACATTATCGTAGAAGAATATAACTATTCAACACAAGAAGAAGCTATAAATGACTTTAAAACTATCGTGGAAATACTTGGATTGGAAATTAAAGAAGAGGGGAGGTATGCTACTTAGTTTTTTTCTCCGCTATCATTTTATCAATAGCTTCCGCATATAAAGTATTTTCAAACTCTTTTACCATTTCATCTCTTTGATTTTCATAAAAATATTTCAATGCTTTTTCAAAAACTGCCGTTTTTCTACCTCTTTTTATTGCTTTGTAAATCATTTCAACGATTTCGTCTTCTATATGAAACTGAGCTTTCATAAATGACTCCTTAACCATAACTAATACTCATAATCGCTTTTTTGTGTGACTATTGTTATTTATTTTAAGAAATTATAACAAAAACAACTAAAGAACTTGACAAAAAAGGCGATTTTAAACTAAAATAGTAAAAGAGTAAAAAAGTAAAAGAGTAAAAAAGTAGTTAAGTAAAATAAGGAGGTTATTATGGAAGATATGACAACTTTCAAACATTTTTTAAAACAGAGCGTAAATTATTACAAAGGCAATAAAATAGGGTTTATAATGATGGATACCATGTATCAAAAGACCGCTAACTTTATTAAGTTAAAAAGCACTCAACTACCGCAAAACGAAATAGAAATGGCTGAAGCGGTACTTCTTTTTACAAGAGGGGAACAAAATAAAATCTTAGCAAGAAAATATCTTGCAAAATTAAGCTGCTATACTTTGGATAATGAAAGTTTTTTAATCTACAATCCTTCCAATTACATCATTAAAGAGGCTTATTACAAATTAAAAAAACAAGGAAAAAATCCCGATTTTAATGAAATAGTAAAACTTTTAGAAAAAAAATTCTTCCCGACATTTAACAAAGTTCTTTTTAAAAGGAGAGTAAAAGAGGTATTAAAAAAGTTGGACTTTGATACCTATGTTACTTATTATGTAGAGGACTTGTTTGATTTTGCCGATACTTTTTAAGTAGTTTGATATAATTTTTTTAGTTATATAGTTTTTAAAAGGTAGAAAATGAATTTATTAATTGTCGAAAGTCCTAATAAAGCCCGGACACTAAAAAAATATCTCGGCAAAGATTGGGAAGTTGTAGCTACAAAAGGACACATATTAAATTTACCGGAGCATGAACTCGGAATTAAAATAGAAAACGATAAGATTTATGCCAAGTGGATATTTGAAAAAGGCAAGAAGAAAATAATTGATAAGATAAAAGCTCTTAAAGAAAAGGCAAGTGAAATATATATAGCAACCGATGATGATAGGGAAGGGGAGAAAATTGCCAACGATGTAGTGGAAAGAGCTAAATTAACAAGATATAAGCGGATTACTCTTTTGGAAATTACAAAATCAGAACTTCTAAAAAAAATAAAAGAACCAAGAAAAATAAACAAAAACATAGTAAATGCTGCAATAGCAAGAAGATTAATAGACAGATACATAGGATATCCAATAAGTTCAATTATAAGTCATGATTTTAAATCTAAAAATTTACCTTATACTCCAAGGGGTGTGGGTAGGGTGATTTCTCCATCTCTTCATATCCTTGTAGAACTTGAAAAGCAAATAGAAAGTTTTGTTCCAGAAGAGCATTATAAAGTGTTGATTGAATATATAAAAGATGGTCTTATATTTAGGGTCACAAACCCTATATCTTTTCCAAAGGATAGAAAAAAGGATTTGGATGATTTTTTGTACGTATTAAGTAACAATCCTCATATTGTAAGTTATTACAAACAAAAAACGGAAGATAAAGCTCCGCCTAAACCTCTTACTACTTCAACGCTTCAATACGGAGCCTGGTATCTGTTTAGATTTAAGCCTAAAAAAACAATGAAATTGGCTCAAGAGCTTTTTGAATACGGTCTTATAACCTATCACAGAACCGATAGTTTTAGAATATCACAAGAAGCTCATAAAAAAATGGTTAAGTATTTATATGAAAAGTATGGAGAAGAGTATGTAGTTTCAAAACAAAGAGAATATAAAAACGCTTCAAACGCTCAGGACGCCCATGAAGCTATAAGGCCTACGACTTTTGACGATAATCATGCTCCGGAAAACATTTTAAATACGTATGATTTTTTAATTTCGGAACATAAACAGTTATATGAGTTTATCTGGTATAGAACCATAATTACTCAGATGAAAAATAGTGTATATGATAGAAGCGTTGTTGAGGTAAATATAGGAGGGAATCTTTTTAAAGCCCAGGCGAATTACAGAATTTTTGAAGGTTGGGAGAGATTTAAGGGGGATTTAATAAAAGCCTCCATAAAAGCCGATGATGACGATTGGAAAGATAGGGAAATAAGGCTGCCTGAGTTTATTATTGGAGAAGAACTTGTTCCCTCAAGGATAGAAACGTATGATTATACTCCTCATAGACCAAGAAGATACGGAGTAGGGCGATTTATTACAACTTTAAGCAATAACGGAATAGCAAGGCCAAGTACTCTTGATACCATTATTGAAAATCTTGAAGGCAAAGAGTATATTTCAATTAATAAAGGAATTTTGTATCCTCAAATACTCGGTGTAAAAGTTGATGAGTGGCTTGAAGAGAATGTGGAGTGGTTAATTGACTTGGAACTTGCCAAACAGTTTGAGGAACAACTTGATATGGTAGAACAGGGTAGACTTGATTATGAGGAACTTATTAAAGAGTATATCGCATATGTGCGTGAGCTTGAAAAGCGATTTAAAATCGATGTGTTAAACAACTCTCCAACT
>Ga0256843_1001432_pt1 | contig 18883 bp, 12 predicted proteins | sample AlvinellametaG_FD_191572 | JGI IMG/M metagenome (GOLD analysis project Ga0256843, IMG submission 191572) | Pompeii worm associated microbial communities from hydrothermal vent at the East Pacific Rise, Pacific Ocean - Alvinella | ecosystem: Host-associated > Annelida > Integument > Unclassified ... | reverse complement strand
CCTCACCTTGAGGAACTCGTTTTTCTTTAGCAATCTCTTCTATACTTTTACCACTTTTGTAAAGATTTATGATCTCATCTTCGTTGCTGTTTGACGATGATGATAGCATAGATAGTTTTAGTTGATTTTCTATTTTTTCAACTTTTTCCATAAGCTCTTTTTGATTGTGATCTAAGTTTTTTATACTTCTTACTATTTTGATGAGGGATTCTCCAAGTTCATATATCTTAGAGTCCAGCTCTTTGTATTCATCATGGTTTGAATCAGTAGAGGATGGTGCTTGATTTCTTAACTCTATGATAGCTTCTTGCAGGAGATTTAAGTCTTGTGTAAACTGTTTATCTCTAACATATAAAAAAGCTATTATAAGTCCAAGTATAATTACTAATATTATAAGTGTTGCGTAACTTAAGATCATGATTTAACTCCTTTTAGTTCTCGTATCTTTTCTCTCTCTTTTGCTGTTACAAGTGCATTCCAATCTTCAAGATTTTTTTGGCTTATAAGGTGTATCTTTGCTGTATCATTTGATATTCCATATAGATAAAGTGGCATCTCTCTTTTGGGAAAAACTGGCAACAATATCCGTGCATAATATAAAGTATCTTCCAAAAAGTTATAATTGTTTGTTTTGATATAATCAAAGTTTATCCCTACTATTTTTGATGAGTGTTGGAGTTTTAGCAGGTTGCTTTCTTCATCTTTTAAAATAGCCTCTATTTTGTCAACTTTTTTGTGTAACTCCACTAAAAGTGTCAAAAGGATCCTATCTGTATCTTCTAGTTGTCCTTTTGCTTTTAGTTTTTTTATCCACTCTTTTATATCATCATTTTCATACTCACTTAGTGTATCGTATTCGTTTCTAAAGATAGAACGATTACTGCTTAAAACTTCTTCAAAAGTTATATCCAATGATGCAGGAACAAATCTTATATTCATTTAAAATACCTTATCCAATACTATCATGATAAAAAATATTATACCAAGATAACCATTTAGAGTAAAGAATGCTCTATCTATTTTGGTAAAATCTTTGTTAACTATCAAATGTTCTTTATACAATATGATGGCACTTATAACTACAGCAAGATAAGCAAAAAAGCCTAAGTTTGCTTCGATAACAAACAAAAGCCAAAATAACACAGTGAGAGAGTGAAAGATCTTTGATATAAAAAGTGTTGCTTTTGTACCATAGATAGATGGGATAGAGTGAAGGCCTTTTTTCTTGTCATATTCTAAATCCTGTAAAGAGTATAAAAGATCAAATCCTGCTACCCAAAACATAACGCCAAGACTTAGTAAAACAGACCACATCGTTATCTTGGCTTCGACTGCTACAACACCAGCTATAGGAGCTAGTCCCAAAGAAAGACCAAGTATAAGATGAGCAGTTGATGAAAATCTTTTGAAAAGTGAGTATCCACCAAGTATCACAAGGATAGGAAAACTTAGCCAAAATGCTAAAGAGTTTATAAAAGCAGCTGTTATGATAAAAACCAAAGCGTTTATCATAGTAAACCAAAATATTTGTTTTTTGCTTAGTCTTCCATCTACACTAGGACGATCTTTTGTTCTTGGATTTTCTTTATCTATATCTATATCAGCATATCTGTTAAAACCCATAGCAAAGTTTCTAGCACTTACCGCTGCCAATACTCCAAGTATAAGCAATCTCCAACCAAAAAAACCGTCAGCAGAGACAACCATAGCTATAAAAATAAAAGGTAGGGAAAAAATAGAGTGTTTAAACATAACCAGTTCATTTAAATCTGAAAGTATCTTTTTTATCTTCATAAAAACCCCTAAAATAAAAGATATTTTACCTTAAAAGACTTAGAAGTAAAGTAACATCAACGAAGTTTATATTTGATATTTAGTGAGATGGTGATTTTGTTTTTTGGTTTTGGAAACTCTGTTGAAGCTTCAAGTATAGTTTTTTTTGCTGATTTTTGCAATATATTGTGAGCATTTGAAGTTTTTATATCTGAAACTTCTCCATTTGGATGAAGTGTAAAAACTACTTTTACTGTACCTTGAATATGTAGTTTTTTAGCTATCCTTGGATATCGTTTTGCTCTTTGGATGGCTTCATAGATCTTGTTTTTATTTAGTTGTAGATATATTTGTCTTGGTGCTTGAACTGGTTGAGTGTACTCTTTTGAGACAGCTTGTTTTGTAAGTTTGTGTATTTTCTTTGTAGTTTTTTTATGATATTTTTTTATCTTTTTAACTACTTTTTTGTGATGAACTTTTTTTTTCTTTTTAGGTTTATATTTCTTTTGGGGAGTTGGTTTAGGCTTTGAGATAACTTTTTTAGGTTTTACTTCTTGCTTTTTTTTTGTAGTTTTTTCTTCAGGTTCTTTTTGTGGAGGTGGTGCTTGTTTGAGTTGGGGGTTTTTTAAAACTATATGTTTTAGTGATATTATCTTTTGAGGTTTTATAGTTTGATTTTTGTTGATTTTTGTTGCAAATACAAAGCTTATAATAGCTATAAGTATAGCATGAATGATAACAGAGCTAAAAAATGGCTTAGTCATTTTCTTTTGTAACTATGGAAATATTTTCTAAATCTTGACTTTTTAAGCTATCAAGAATAAATACAAAATTTTCAAATCTACTATCTTTATCACAGTTGATAAGTATCGTATCATCTTTTTTTAAGTTTTTTATTTTTTCTATCATGATAGGTTTTGTTACAGGATCTTGTTCCCAAAAAAGTTCACCATCTTTTTTGACTGTTATGGTGATATTTTTGTTTTTTATATCAATTTTTTTTGATGATGAGTCTGGAAGAGATACTGGTATAAGTTTTTTTTCTACCAAAGTAGAGGTAGTCAAAACTATAGCAAGTAAAACCAGCATAATATCCACAAATGGTATGATATTTATGCCGTCAAATCTTTTATGCTTCATAGTGAGCCAAAAATGTTTCTACTTTTCTTGTAAGATAGTTATAAAAAACGATAGAGACTATAGCTACAAAAAGCCCTATAGCTGTAGTTTTAAGCGCAAGAGCTAAAGAAGCCATTATTTTTGTGGCTGCTAGATTTTCTTTTGACATATCTACAAAAGTTTGCATGATCGCCAAAACAGTTCCAAGCAGTCCAATATATGGAGCATTTGAAGCTATAGTTGCTATGGCTGTTAGATGTTTTGTTAAAGAGTTTTCCAGGAGTTGAGCATTTGCAAAATCTTTAATATTAACTTTTTTAAAAAACAGTATCCTTTCTAAGAAAAAACTCAAAGAGAGGATACTCATAAATATCAAAAGCCCAATAACACCATAATCAACTATCTCTTTTAAATACTCCAAAAAAACCCCTAAAATTTGTATGAAACATTTAGATAAGCATATCTACCTGGATCATTTAGTTTCACTTTGTGTGTACCACCAGCCATCACAAGAGTTAGATCATTGTAAGTATTTGATGGTGTATATGTTTTATCAAAGATATTATCCACACCTATTGTTAGATTTAGCTTATTTGTAAGTTCTTTATTGATTTTTAAATTTGCTGTAGCAAAACCTGGAAGTTCTTGTTCTCCGTTGTCTCCATCAAAGTTTTTCCATCTTCCTTGTGCTATGATTTCAAGTGATATAGAAGTTGTTGGGTTATAATCATAATTTGTTGTCAATGTTGTTCTTAGTGGAACGATATCAGCTAAATCGGTATCTGTTTGCCCTGTTATAGGATCATCTTTTTTACCTTTTTGATAGCTAAGACCATACTCAAAGTTTAAACTGTCATTTACTATATATGCTCCTGAAAGTTCAAAACCGTATATTTTTGCATCTATATTAACAAACTTATTCTTAGGTAGAGAGTTATTAAAATATATATAATCTTTCAATCTGCTATAAAATACTTTTGCTTTTATACTAGCATTTTGATAAGTTTTTTTAACACCGGCATCTAACTCGGTATTTGTAGTTTGATCTAGTGTGTCTGTTCCTATATGGATACCTTTTTTCCAAAAGTATAGTTCTCTTCCATCTGGAACTCTGTGTGCAACACCAAGTCCAGCAAAAAGATCAGTAGATGAGTCAAGTTTATAAGTATCAAAGATGTAACTACTTAGTGCATTATAATCTTGATCTTTATAAGTTCCACCATTTGTAATCTCTGTATCATCATATCTTAATCCAAATTTTATTTGATGAGCATTGATTTGTTTTTTTGTATCTACAAAAATAGCTTTGTTTTTTGTGTCAGCATGATTTATACTATAACCTTTAAAAGTACCGTTATTTGTGTACTTTCCTAACCAAGTTCTATCACTTGCATCTATACCGTATTTGATAAGAGTAGAGTTTAGTGTAAAGGTATTTGTTACTCTTGCTCCTTCTATATCACTCCACATATGATTTGTCATCTCTTTTGCTATATTTTTGGCAGCATTTCTATAGATATTACTCATAGGATGATCAACTTTTGAGTGATAGTATAAAAAATCAAGTTTTTTGGAGTATTTTCCTATATTTTTTATAGTGTATTCTATATTGTAAAGATCACTATCATCGTATAGTGCATCCATAGGAGAACTAGGATATAAAACATCATCACTTCTGTTTGCAGTATATGATAGTTTTAATTCTTGATTATCTGCTATGTTAAAGTATAGTTTACCCATAAAGGATTTTTTGGTATATGCATCCATATCTTTATATTTATCTTGATAAAGGTTTCCAGCTGGAGCACTTTCTTTGATAAGTTGGTCTTGAAACTTATCGCCATCTCCGTCTTTGTATTGTTTGCTTGTCTCTTTAGAAACACTTATAAGAGCTTTTACTTGATCGTTTCCACCCTCTATGGATAAAGAACCTTTTTGATATCCAAAACTTCCTAGATTTATATTTGCGATACCATTAAAGCCGGATTTTGGAGCTTTTGTATAAACATTTACATTGCCACTTAATGTACCAAAATTTTCAACATCATAAGGACCTTCACTTACAGTTACATAGTCTATATTACTTGTAAGGACATGAGAAATAGGTGGATCCATACGATTTGGACATCCTCCGTAAATCTTTCCTCCATCTATGATAACATTTATGTTGTCTTTTTTTTGTCCTCTCAAAATTATGTCATTTGCTATTGCACTTCTTCTGCTGATAGTTATAGCTGGATCTATTTTTGAAAGAGATTCTCCCAAATCTGCTGATTTTAACTCTTCACCGCTTACATCTTTTACAGTAATAGTATCTATACTGTCTTCAACAGTTACTGTGTCTAAAGTTGTTTCTATAGCTTGTAAACTGATAACAGTTGCTATGCTTAGATAAAAAACTTTGTTTAGCTTCATCAAAACTTCCTTTAAAATATTTTATACCAAAGAGTTTAACAAAGGAGTGTTAAGTAATTGTTAATTAATTAACAAGTAAAATAAACTAATATTTTTTAGGAAAAATAATGGAATTTTTTACTATTTTAGAAGAGATTTTAGAAACTTCAAAGCCTCATGACAAGATAGAAAAGTTTAAAAAGTTTTATAAAAGCTTTTTTGATAAAGAGATAAAATACAACCATAACCAAACTTCAAAACTCTTTGAAAATCCCTCTTTCTCCTCGGTTTGCAAAATAGTTCCAGCCACCAAAGTACCAAGAAGAAGAGGACTTAAAACAAAAACAGAAAGAGCGATACTTCTTCATGCCATAGCTCATATTGAGTATAGTGCTATTGATCTGGCACTAGACCATTCATATCGGTTTAAAAATATGCCTGATGAGTATTATTATGATTGGTTGGAAGTTGCTGATGATGAGATAAGACACTTTTTGATGTTGGAAGAGATGTTAAAAGAGCAGGGATATACTTATGGAGACTTTGGCGTACACAGCTTTTTGTTTGATACATCTATGGCAACAGCTAGAAGTTTGATAGACAGGATGGCAGTAATACCTAGATACTTGGAAGCTAGTGGACTTGATGCAAATCCAAAGATCATAGAAAGAGTGAAAAAACTTAATGATGAGTTTTCACAAAAAGTTATAAAAGCTTTAAATATCATCTTAGATGAAGAGATAGATCATGTTAAAAAGGGAGACAAGTGGTTTAAGTGGGCTTGTGAAAAAGATGGTATAAATCCACAAAGATTTTATGATATTGTGGAACGATACCTCCCCGGAGCAACCAAAAAAAAAGAGTTTGTAAATGTGGAGTTTAGAAAAAAAGCAGGATACAGTTGTCAAGAGATAGAGATTTTAGCAAAGAAAAAGGTGTGTGATGAGTAGTGTTGAGATTTTGGATGTAAAAGAGGTAAAAGAACCAAAACAGATAAAAGTTTTTAAAGTAAGTTTCAAAGAAGATGGAAAAGTCAAAAAGAAAGAGGTAACAAAAAATCTTGATGTTGTAAAAATCCTGATATATCATAAAGAAAAAGATGCTTTTGTTTTGGTAAAACAGTTTAGACCTCTTGTTTATATCAATCATCCTGAGAGTGCAGTCAGATATGAGTTATGTGGTGGCAGGATGGATAAAAACATCAGTATAGAAGATACAGCAAAAGAAGAAGTCTTGGAAGAAACAGGATATAAAGTGCAAAATCTACAAAAGATAACAACACTCACAACTAGTGGTAAAATGCATCTTTTTTACACACAAGTAAGTGATCATGATAGAAAAACTAGTGGAGGTGGAGTTGAGTATGAAAACATAGATGTTGTTTATCTTCCCGTAAAAGAAGCAAAAGAGTTTATGTTTGATGAAAGTAAACCAAAAAGACCTGGACTTATGTTTAGTTTTTGTTGGTGGTTCAATATGAGATAATAGTGGAGTTATCATGATAAAAGTATTTTTAGTTAGCTTGTTTTTTGCAGTTGAGCTTTTTAGCTGTGGATTTCATCCGTTTATCCCTACATTTTCAAAAGATGGATACTATAACCTGATAGTAAGTGATATAAAAAATCCTCTTTATTATAATGCTTATGTATCATCAAGAGCATATGAAGATAGAAAAGCTTACTATCAGAGGATAAGGGATGAACTAAACATAAAAGAGTGGAGCAACTATCTTGGTATCTCTAAAGATGAAGCATATAAACTTGTCTATAAAAACGGCTTTTCATCTGTCATAAAAGATAAGCAAAAGAAAAAAGAGTTTATAGCATACAAAGAGGCACTAAAAAATGTAAAAAGATATGATACTGACTGGAAAAAGGTTTTAAGATCTTTTCAAAAGCTTTATCAAAAAAGCACTCTTGAGTTTTTTAAAACAAGGATAGCTTATAACATCGTTAGAGCTTATCACCACCTAGAAGAGTATGACAAAGAGATAGAGTTTATAAACTCTCTAAAGAAAAACAACAGTATAGTTTGGGAGTGGATAGACTCATACTATGCAGGTGCGATAAAAAACAAAGGGGATCTTGTAAAAGCTTCTTATCTTTTTAGTAAAGTATTTTCTACCCACAAAAGCGATGCTTATATAGGTTACTATGATTTTGAGATAAAGAGTGATAAGCAATGGAGTGAACTTTTAAGTTTTGCAAAAAGTGATGAGGAGAAGACACTTTTTCACTTTTTAAGATCTTTAAAAAATAGATTTTCTATGATAAAAGAGTTAAAATATATGCTCATAATAGATAAAAACTCTATATGGACAAAAAGACTTTTAAATATGGTCGCTCAAAGAGTACAGTACTATATATTTTATCTAAAAGAGATATCGTCTTATGATGATAGAAAATTTGATGAATATGAAAAAACTGAAAAAAGATATATAGAGGATTTTTTATCACTTTTACAAAAGTATCATGATGATGACTTTACAAACTATCTATATGCATACTTAAGCTTTATCTATCAACATAAAACAGTAGATGTAAAACTTCCAAATAAACTAAAAAGTTTGTTTGAGTATATCCGCTATGTTACTGACTTGAAAAAACTTGATGAAGATGATCTTTCAAAAAGGTTGAAAAGTATAGAAAAACTATATAAAAATGATAAAAGTATAGTTGCAAATCTTAGAAAATATACACTAACTACAATATCCAAACTATATCCTAAAAACTCTATCAAGGAAACTTTTGCTTACTACTATCAACGAGAAAACAAAGATGATGACTACTATGACTTTAGGATGGCATACTACGAGTGGAAAGTTCTTAAAAAGGTTAAAAAGTTTGTTAAAAAAAAGCATAAAAACTATATAGAAAAACTACTTGTAAACTCTACTGCTAACGGTTACAATGATAATTTTGCAAAACTCTCTTTGAGTATCTTTCTTACACAAAAAGGCAAGTATAAAAAAGCTTTAAAACTGGTACAGGAGCTACCTTCTTGTCCGAAGGATTTTAGCGATGTATATGACTGGGGAGAAAAAGATAGACAAAGAGCAAGTAGAGAAAATCCTTTTAACATAAATATAAGTGGAGATAATAGAGCCTATGATTATAGATACTTTTACCCTCAGACAAAATTTTTAAAAACAATGATAAAACTAAAAGAGGTTTTAAAAAAAGATCCAAACTCTGATATAGATAACTATCTATATGCTACAGGGCTGTATAACATAAGCTTTTATGGAAACTCGCCTATGTTTTACAGGATGTATAAGAGTTGTACAGCTATGACAAGCGGAAGTTTGGAAACTCTTCCCGAAGCAAAAAAACACTATCTAAAAGTGTTAAAATACTCTAAAAATAAAGAACTTTTGGCAAAAACTTACTATCAACTGATGAAGATAGACTTTGTAACAACTATGCTAAAACTTGAAGATAATGGGTTTTCTTTTAAAGAGTTTGATGAGTTTAGATATGGATATGGAAACAACTTTAAAGCTTTTAGCAAACCTATAGTTCAAAACAGTCCTGAGTATAAAAAACACTATCAAAAACTCTTGAAGTATAAAGATACAAAGTTTTATGAGAAGATAAGGCAGTGTGTTGTTTTTGAATATTTTAAGTAAAGTTTTATTTATCTCATTTTTATTACTTGGATGTCAAGATAAAAAAGAGATAGCCTTTTATTACTGGAAAAGTAGATGTGATGTCAACAGCAGTTTTTCATATCCTTTGTATGTAAAAGTTCTGGATATAGGTGTAAAAAATGTGATAAAAACAGTATGTAAAAAACCTCATATTTCTGTTGTTTATATAGATAACAGAGCTTTAAAACAAAGAGATGATATATCCAAACTTGTTTTACAAACTGTGCCAAAAGATGTTAAAGAGGTACAGTTTGACTGTGATTGGACTCTATCTACAAAAAAAAAGTATTTTCAACTTTTAACAAAGATGAAAAAGTATTACAAAAAAATAACTGTTACTATCAGACTCCATCAACTAAAATACTCTGAAAAAACAGGAGTTCCACCAGTAGATGGCGGAGTTTTGATGTTTTATAATATGAGTGATTTTTTAGATTCTAAGACAAAAAACTATATTTTGGATCTAAAAGTAGCAAAGAGTTATCTAAAGGATTTTAAAACTTATCCTTTGAAACTTGACTTGGCACTACCTATTTACTCTATGGCTACTATCATAAGATATGGGAAAGTTGTAGGAGTTATAGATGGAGTAAAAAAAAACTTTCTTGGAAAAAATTTTGTTCATCTTAAAGAAAACAGATATAAAGTTCTAAAAACCCACTATTTTAAAGGTCATCTGCTATATGAAGGGGATATCCTAAGAGTAGATGAAGTTAGTTTAAAAATACTAAAAAAAGCTGTGAAAATGATACCTTTTGAGTTTGGAAAGATTATATATTTTCGATATAGCAGTTTGAAGTATTGGGAACAAAAAAATTTGTTAAGTATTTAGTTTTTTAGTCGATATTCTTTTATAGTATAATGTAAGGATATGGACATATGATAAAAAATATATTTCTTTTTGTATTTTTATCTCAAATAATACTTTTTGCTGATGTATCTACATCAAAACCGTTTAGTTGTAATGATCAAGCTTTTATTGGTATAGACAAATATAATAATGACAAAACATATATGTCGGATATTTCAGTATATAACAACAAGGTTACTGTAAATGCCCCTTTTAAAAAGATACAAAATACAACAGATGCAATATACAGTTTTGGATACAATCCAAAAGACAACTATATTTGGGGATATAACAATGCAACTTATAAAATAGAAAAAGTAGATGCTAACTATAGAGTAGTTGCCAGTTATAATATTTCTAATTTACCTAAAGATAATTATGCAGGTGCAGATGTAGATAAAAATGGTATTTTATATCTTTATCAAAGTAAACATTCCAATAAATTACAAAGAATAGACTTAAATTATATACCACCTAAAAAACTTACTCCTATAACTTTGAACAAAGCTTTTTCAACTTCTGATATAGCTATAAATCCAGTAGATGATAAAATATACTATATCCCTCATGATACTTCAGAAGTATGGTATGTAGATATACAAGGAACACACGGTACATTACACAAAATAGAAGATGATCTTTTTAGATTTGTCAAGCCATCAAAAAGAGATAGCGGTATATGGGCAAATGCCACTTTTTTTGATGCTGAAGGTTCGATGTATGTAAACTCATATAGAAAACATCCAGGATTTTATCTTTATAAAATAGACATAAGAGATAAAAAAGTAGTGGATGCTAAAAGGTTGGATGACAAAATACAGGATGATCTTTATCAGGCTGATGGTGCCAGATGTGCTTTGGCTCCAGGTATGCCATCATCTGGTCATAAGATAGAAGGTTATATTTTTAATGATAAAAACCATAATGGTATAAAAGATAGTGGGGAAGGTAGTTTAACAAAAAATAGCTATGTCAAACTATGTAAAAATGGCAATTTTATAAAAAGTGTGAAAGTAAACAAAAACTCAGATGGTTCATATTTGTTTAAAAATATCAAAGATGGAAGTTATACTCTTATAGAGGATGCTTCCAATACAAAAGACTGTACAACACAAAAAGATCTCAAAGGATGGATATCTACTACTACAAATAAAATAAATATTTCTCTTTCACAAGATATGCAAAATCAAAATTTTGGAAACTTTAACGGATCAAAGATAAGTGGTAAAGTTTTTGATGATGCGGATAAAGATGGACATCTTGATAGTGGAGAAAAGGGTATAGCAAATATCCACCTAGTTATAAAAAAATGTGGACATGAACAGTTTGATTCTACTACTACTGACAGCAAGGGTAACTACACTTTTTGGGTTCCGGTTGGAGTTCAGGGAGACAATAGTGTGGATGGATGGATAGCTGTTTTTGAGACAGATCCGACAGGGTATATATCTACTGGAGATGAGTTTGACAACGGAAACGGAAACCAAAACGAATCTGGGGATGCTCAAGATGATGATAACTGGCTTTGTTTTAGTAACAGAGGAGTTGATTTTGATGATGGAGGATATGTTTTAACAGGAAATAACTTTGCAGATGCAAAGAAGCAAAAAACTTTTACTTGCTCTGAAGATGCTTATCTTTTCAACGGATATCCAAATAGTGATGCTTATACTATTGATTTAAGTTCTGGAAACTATAAACTTCAAAAAAGTTCTATACCTAATAGAATAAATGCTACAGGGTATAATATTAAAGATAATTATATTTGGGGATATGATTTAGATGCACATAAAATTTTAAAAATAGATGCTGACTATAAAATAACTTCTTACAAAGTTTCCAATCTTCCTGATTTAAAATATTATGCTGGTGATGTTTCAAAAGATGGAATACTCTACCTTAAAGCTAGTCATAATAGTAAGGTTTATAAGATTGATTTAAATTCTGGGAATCCTAAATATGATGGATATATAAATATTTCAAATACAACTTTAGAGTTTGGAGATTTTGCTTTTAATCCAAAAGACAATAATTTATATAGTATAAGTACAACAGATTCTCATCTTTATAAGATAGATTCTTCCAATGGTAATATAACTGATTTAGGTAAGCAAAATATCAGTAAAGATGAAGTTAAACATTTTCATACATTTGTATTTGACAAAAATAGTAACTTGTATTTTTATGGTACTTCTGGGAAAATATATAAAATAGATCTTTCTAGATCAGCACCATATACAACAACTTTGTTTTCTATAACAAATATTAAAAAAGAAGGTGGTGATGGAGCTAGATGTCCAAATGCTGAAGTTACACAACTTACAGAAGATGTTTGCTATGCAATAGATCCGTATAGTGATTATCTTTATACAGCAAATATGTCTCCTGGTGCATCATCTTTACCTCAGGCAACAAGAAAAGCATTAGATTTTTCAGATGTTCCTGCTAAATATAGAAAAAGTTTAGATGGGCAATCACAAGCTTACAATTATCAGGATGGATTGATATATAGATTTAGAGAAGAAGATATGTATTTTTACTCAATAGATCCAAAAACCGCAAAAGTACATTTTATCAAAAAATTTTCTGGTCTAAAAAAAGGAATAGTAGGTGCTTCTTTTTATAATGGATATATGTATATTATAGCCAAACATTATGATCAATCTACTCTTTATAAAATAGATCCTAGTGATTGGGAGATTATTAGTCAAGTAGATGTAAAAAGAGAATGTGGAAAATTTGTAGATGTTGATTCACTTGCTATAAACAGTAATGGTGATGCTTATCTAACAGATTTTAGAGAAAATAAAACTATAAAACACCTTTATAAACTAAATCTTGAAACTGGAATAGCAAAAGAACTGTTTGATATATCAAATCCTATAGATTTAGAAGGACTATCTTTTGCCAAAGATGACAAGCTTTACATAAGTAATTCTCAGGCTGAAACTTCAAAAGATGATGATATTATTTCTATGTTGGATCTTAATAATGGTTCCAGAATAGCTGCTAATCAGGTACCAAAAAGTTTTGATGCACAAATCAATGGTCTTTCTTGTAATGTAAAAGATCAAGATACTTGCAAAATCTCTATCAATGATGTTAATGAAACAGAAGGTGATAGTGGAGTTAAAAATTTTGTATTTACTGTAACTTTTAGTAAACCAGCACCAAAAGATGCAGGTTTTTGGGTAACATTTACAGATGGTGTAGATGCAAAAGCTCCTATAGGTACAGCAGGACATATTGATTCTCATCCAGAGGATGGGGATTTTGGAGGAAAAGCAAGATATATAAGTATTCCTGAAGGAACTAAAAAATATAAAATTTCAGTACCGGTTTACGGAGATACGAAAGTTGAACCGGATGAAGAATTTTATGTAGATCTTTATGCCCCAGATAATCTAGTAATAACTGATGATAGAGGTGTTGGAACTATCATAAATGATGATGTTAAGTTTTTGATTTTGGAACCAGATGGAGATAAAAGTCATACTGATTTAAAAACAAAAATAGTAAATAAATCTTTTAATATCAAAGTTATATCTGTTGATGAAAATAAAAATCCTATACAAAATAGAGTTTTTGATGATACATTTATAAGACTTATCCCTTCTAGTATAAGTTGTAAGGATGCCAACTCTACCGGTTTGACACCTTGGAAGAAGATAGATATATATAATAAAACAACTGTGAATAATTTTTCTATTAAGTCAGATAAATCAAATACAGATGTAAAAGTACAAATGAAATGGAGTAATGGAACAAAAACAGAGTGTTCATCAGATGATTTTGCAATAAGACCAGATAAGTTTCAACTAAATCTTCCTTCTTACAAAGTTAAAGCTGGAGAAAATTTTACTTTTAAAGTTAAAGCGTTGGATTATAAATCAAATAGTACATTAGGTTATTTTGAGGAAAAAGACACTTCTTTTTCTATAAAAACAAAAGATAAAAAATCTCCTTCTTGTGCTACGGGTAGTTTGATTTTTTCGACAGCTATGAGATTTGTGAATGGAGAATTTAATGATAACAATCATACAAGATATGATAATATTGGTATTGTAGATATCAATATATCAGAGATCAAAGGAAGAGAGTTTGCAAAAATAGATGAGAAAGATACTCCAGATAGTATGAGGTTTATATCATCTGATAGTAAAACAATGACTTTTATACCAACAAAATTTAATATTTCTGCTACTTTAAGTGATAAAATACCAGGTATAACTTTTTATTCTGATAAATCAAATATCTCATCAATGGGTGCCGTTTTAAATCTAAATCTATCGGCTGTTGATTCTAGTGGAAATGTTCTTACAAACTATACAAATGGATGTTATTCCCAAGATACAAATTTGACTATTTTCTTTTCAAATACAAATACAAAAGATACTCAAAAGATATTGTCAAATGTACCTGTTTTATCAAGCTCTTCAACTCAATTTATATTGGATATAAATAAGTCCAAATACTCTAATGGAGTATTAAATCAAAATATATTAATAAATCTTGATAGAAATAATACAATATCAAAAAATCCATCTTTATTTAGTATTAGTAAGCTGATTGTTAATGATTCTTCGATCTCATCATCAAAAAATCTGTCAACTTCAAATAAAGCTCACTTTTACTATGGAAGAGCACATGCTCCATCACCGCAAAGTACAGATCAAGATATACTGTATGCTAAAGTATATTATGAAGTATATTGTAAAAGCTGTGATAAGACTATATTTACACAAGCAGGAGGTGCTTCAAGTGAAGATAGTATATATTGGTATATTTTACCAAGTAGTACTTTAAGTAGTTTAGGTACAAGTATATGCAACTATACCAATCCTAGAGTTATAGATCCTACAAATACTTCATATATCAATCATAATAGCTTTGATAAAATCAAGATAAAAGCATCAAAAGTACCAAGTAAAAATAAAATTTTTTATACGCCTATAAAAAGTTATTTGAGATATCATAAGTTTGGCACAGCATTACCAGAGCATTATTTTACTGTTATATTTAGTACTAAAAATAGTACTTGGGCAGGAGAAGGTTCTATAGGTGCGAAGGTTGATACAAAAATATCAAAGAAAGAAAATAAATCTTTAGATTGGTAACAGTAGTGAGTTATTAGTTTAGTCTATGTGTAAAAAATATTAAGTTTTTAAGTAAATAGTCGATCTATATTTTAGATATAAAAAATTTACTTAAGGCTTAATAATGAAAAAAAGTATTGTCTTTTTAATTTTGTTAAATTTATTAACAAATTTGAGTGCTAGAGAAGAGGTTATAACAAATACTACAGTTACTCAGGATACAACAGTTACTATTATAGAACCTCCAGCCCCAGAAGTTCCAACCGAACCAGAGAGTACGGATGACAATGATGATGACAATACAGATACTCCTGTTACGCCTCCAGTAATAATTACGCCTCCAGTTCCAACAAAAACAGTAGTACATACCCAAAATATAACTAGTACTTTTAATACTAATATAACTAAAAATGAAAATAGTCATGATAAAAAGATGATATATAATATAAGTTTCGATAATCCTTTACCAGCTAATATAAGATTGGTTTATTATATCAACAAAATAACAAGTAGTTTTGTTTTAGGAAGTGATATAGATAAAACTAAAAGAGAAAATTTTATAAATATTCCAAAAGGTGCAACTAGTGCAAAGATAGAAATAAATGTTTTAGATGATAATCTTTATGAACCAGATGAAAAGTTTGATCTAGCACTTAGATTGCCAGGAAAATATATTACATATAGCGATGGTAGTAAAAAATATACTAATTTTAGCTATAAACATAGTTATGGGACTATTATTGATAATGATAGTGATATGTTAGTAGATGTTTTTGTTCCTGATAAAGTCTCTATTAATGAAAAAGATGCGAATACAAAGGATATGGAGTTTGTTTTAAATTTCTCAAAACCGCTTAAAGAAAATGCGACTTTAAAATATAAAATAATACCAAACGATATCACTATGTCAAAAGATATACAAAACAGTTCAACTATTAACTATATATCTTTACATAAAGGGGATACAAAAGCTACTATAAAAATCAAAGTTTTAGATGATAATCTATATGAGCAGACAGAGTATTTTCAAATAAAATATTATCCGCCAAATAGTAACTTTCATTTTTCTAAAACATATTCAAATGCAGAAATTGATGATGATGAGATAAGTGTTACGATAAGTGATTATGTTATATTTAGTGAAGATGAAGCTTCTACATCTAAAATGAAGTTTAATATAGCTTTTTCAAAAGAGTTACCAGAAGATTTAAAACTTGATTATATTATAACTCCAGGTGAAAATCTAGTATTAGGAAAAGATATAAAAAATACTACAGGTACAGGAAGTATTATTGTTCCAAAGGGCTCAAAAAATGCGACTATAAAGATTTCTGTTATAGATGATGATCTTATCGAGGATGCAGAATATTTTACATTGACTTTGAAACAACCATCAGGTAGTTATGGATTTATAAACAAAAAAAGTATAGGTGTTATACTTGATGATGATGTCAAAATAGATATTCCAACAGATGGCGGTGATTATATTATTTATGAAAGTGGTACGACGGATTCTAAGTTGAAAACTAAGATAGTAAACTCAAATATAAAATATGATGTTTATGCTAGTGATGGTTTTGAGATATTTTTAGGACAAACACAAGAAAATCAAAAAACTTGTGATGATCCAGTATGTTCTATAGTAACATTATCAACTGGTCAAAAAGTTAGACAATGTGTTAAAACTTGCTATATTACTACTACTAAGGTATTAAAATATAGTGATGCTATGGATATTGATAGTATTGATTTAAGGACATTTAAAAACTATGATGCTACAAAAAAACAATGCTACGGTGAGTATCCAAAAAAAACTATAGCTAAAGATATCAGCTTAAATTCAGGAGGAAAATATACTTTTTCTATTCCTTCAGATAAAGCATTTAGATGTGCTTGGATAGAGGTAAAAGGACATAGTAAAGCAGATGTTAATGGTACAGTAACAAATTTTAAAGGTATATCAGATACATTTGCGATCAGACCTGATAGATACAAAGTTGATATAGAAGGAAAAAGCTTAACAGATCCTTTAGTTTCTGGTAAAAATGTAGAGATGAAAGTTATGGCCGTTGATGCTAGTTCAAATATTGTTAACAGTTATAGTGGTAAAAATTTTGTTGAAACTGTTATGGATAAATATTATGGTGATTCGTTGGATAAAGGCTTAAATATAAATGGTATCTCTTTTGTTAGTGGATTGATAAAAAAGACTGTCAGATATAATGATGTTGGGGAGTTAACAGTAACCATATCTGAAAAAACTCCAGCTTATGCAGAAATAGATAAAAATGACAATCCTACAACATACAAGATTACACCAGCAACTTATATTTTAAAGGTAGTGCCTGATCATTTTGACATAACTTTTTCAACAGATGATGCAAATCCTACTCATAACATAACTTTCTTGGCGAATAACCCAGGAGCTATGGGTTCAAAACTAAACTTTACTATAACTGCCAAAAATGCTTTAAATAATACAACAACAAGATATGTAAGTGGTAAATATGCAGATGATGTTAACTTAAGTATTTTTCAGAAAGCTACTACAGATAAGACAAAGATGCTTTCTTTAAAATATATAGATTTAAAATCTTTATCTCCTATAACAAAAAGTTTTTCTAGTGCAAATCCTTTTACTATAGATATGATAGTAAGTTCAAGTGATTTTATAAGTGGGGGTAAAGCTACAAGTTTTATAAAAGAAAATTTTGCAAGAGATTATAAAATCGCTGTAAATCCTATCCTTTTAGATACAAAAAAAATGCAAGTTCAAGAAAAAAATGGAGTAGGTGGAGTTAAAGCAAAAGGTAGTATGACAGGAAGTTCCAAAGCTCATTTTTACTATGGAAGATCTCATATTCCATCTCCTCAATTATCAACAAAAACATTTATGGATGCAACAGTTTACTATGAAGTTTATTGTAAAAGCTGTGATAAAAGTATCTTTACACAAGCTGATGGTAAAAGTAGTGTAGATAGTATTTATTGGTATATTTTAGATAGTAGTACTGTTAGTAGCTTTGGTGGGATTTGTGATTATACTATACCACCTTCTCCTGATTATGCTGTTGATCCATCTATAACAGTAACTCATCAAAGTCCTACTACTATAAAAATAGTTCCACCATCTGTTCCTCATGCAAACAAAATATTTTTTGTTCCATCAAATACATTTTTACAATACAGTAAGTTTGGTTCTTTACCTATAAAACATCATTTTACTGTCAAATTTAGCTCTGGTAACTCTATTTGGGCAGGAGAAGGAAGTAAAGGTAGTACAGTTGATACCACTATCTCTAAAAAATCCAATCAAGCAATAGATTGGTAAATGTAAAAAAATAATATATAATATCCCTAAAACTTTTTGGGGATATTATTTTGAAAAACTTATATGATATAAAAAAAGCAAAAAATCTGGATGATCTTGAACTTAGAGTTTATACCTCCAGACTTTTGGGGGCAAGTGATGAGTTGGTACTTCATGGTGGAGGGAATACCTCTGTAAAGATAGATGATACTTTGTATGTAAAGGGTAGTGGCTGGGACTTGGCTACGATAGAAAAAGAGGGATTTTCTCCAGTAAATCTAAAAGCTTTACAGGATATGGCAAAGCTTGACACTCTTAGTGACAGTGATATGGTTAGACTTCAAAGAGAGGCGATGAGTAATAAATCTGCACCAAATCCCTCAGTAGAAGCCATACTTCATGCTATCATCCCTTTTAAGTATGTAGATCACACTCATGCAGATGCTGTTGTAACTTTGTCAAACTCAAAAGATGGACAAAAAGTTTTAAAAGAGATATATCAAGACTTTTTGATAGTGCCCTATGTGATGCCAGGGTTTGTTTTGGCAAAAAAAGTTTATGAGATGACTAAGAATATAGACTGGCAAAAACTTGGTGGTATCATACTTTTAAATCACGGTATATTTACCTTTGATGATGATGCAAAAGTTTCCTATGACAAGATGATGGATGCAGTTACAAAAGCTCAACTA
>Ga0256843_1001431_pt1 | contig 18895 bp, 16 predicted proteins | sample AlvinellametaG_FD_191572 | JGI IMG/M metagenome (GOLD analysis project Ga0256843, IMG submission 191572) | Pompeii worm associated microbial communities from hydrothermal vent at the East Pacific Rise, Pacific Ocean - Alvinella | ecosystem: Host-associated > Annelida > Integument > Unclassified ... | reverse complement strand
TTTTGAAAAAGTTTGTTGAATACCTAAAGGAGAAGAAACCACATAATATAAAGTAACATAAGAAGTCCAATAGTATTTTTTGATACTAAAATCATGTGTGTATGAAGCTGTATAAGAAACAGGAGTTACATCATATTGGCTAGGATTAACCGTATAAATTTTGGTGTCAAAACCACTGGAATTACCTAATATGTCTGTCACATTTATATCAAAAGTATAAGTATAATTATTTAATTTGTTTAAAGAAATGTTTACAGGGTAAGTTGAGTTATCTATGAGTGTATACGCTTGAATATCTAAAGTAAAGCTTTGTGAATTAAGTAAATTACTGTTTAGATAACTTACATTTACAAGCATCTCCTGTTGTCCTGTAGTGGTAAACAAGTTTGTATTCGGGTCTAAAAGATTATTTGAGATAGATGCTATATTATTATTCTTGTCAGATATATCATAGTGAAGGGAATAAGGTACTTCTGTATAAAAAGTTTCATTAGTATCATGACTATTACCTAAATAATCTACAAATGAAATGGATTTAAATTCTGTAGGATAATCTTCTATATTGTAGTTTATTTTCTTTAGAGATGTTGTATTTGTAGCAGAAGTCTGTACCTTAAACACATTATCCCCAGGCATTGTTTCATCAATTTTATATACTAAGAGTTGATAATTGTTAGTATTTTCTGTTCTTTCTAGTTGTAAGGTGGATACTGTATTGTTTGTTTGTAGTGTTTGCGTCACGTTAGGTGTAACATTTAAAATGTTTTTTGCATAATCTTTCACAAATAACTTTGGAAAATCATCATTAGGATTTTCTTTTTCAAAAGAAAGCGATAATGAAAAAGGATCAGCTTTCGTATAGTGTAGGGTTTTATCTGTTTCACTTTCTAAAATACTGTAGTTTTGTGTGCCAATGACTACGGTAAGGGCTTCATTTAAAGGGGTACTCATAGTTATTGTATTATTTGCACTCAAATAACCATACGTATAAAAACTATAGTCACTGTTGTGTGCATAGATATATTCACCTTCTAAAGAGATGTTATTCTCTTCAATAACACGTAAATGTAAAGATTTATTACTGCTATTCTCCACCGTGAGTGTAATGGCATAGCTACAATTATTCTCAGTACTTGGAGTAGGCGTAAACAAACGATTATAGATACCTTGTGCATGCATCGTGTAGTCGAATTGGTATTGGTCAAATGCTTGATAGATTTGTAATATGGCTTGACCGTTATCATCTGTATATTTAGAACTAATATCTAAAGCGCTATGTGCCTCTACTAAAATAGAAGAAAGAGCATTGGCTTGTGTATCTTGCATTTTTACACAAATGTTTTGTACACCTGTGGTGGGCACGGCTTTTGCTACTATGAATTGTCCTGTACTGGCACTGTTAAGGGTGCCTGTTGTGCTAGTAGTTTGAATGTTTTGATTCTTGTAAAGAAAAAGTTTTGTGGTAGTGGCAGATGTATTAAAGAAGTAAGTCAATGCACCTGAGTCTAAAATAACGGGGTTGTCATTTTGGTCATACAGTGCGTAAGAGATACTACGAGAGATATCTAAAAGTACTTGGCTATTTTCTAAATCATATGGCTTTAAAAGACTAGGATCTATAGTGGCATTGAAGTAGGCATTGACACTTGTAACTGTACTAGGTAGCATATCAAGTGCAATACTTAATTGCAAATCTACATTTTGATTGTCAATGGTCTTGGTTTGGCTATAGATAGAAGAAACATCTACTGTATTGTCCTTTAAGACTTTTACTAAAAATACCAAATATGCATTATCGACATCTTTTTGCACTTTGACTTCAATGTTTTCTTGTTTTATATAATCAGAGATATTGATTTGATAGCTATTGGTAGTTAAGGCAATGACTTTTGTTTGAGGGGCATACCCTAAGGCACTATAGGTTATCCACATTTTTGAAGCAAGTTGTGTGTTTATTTGATTGAGTGTATATCCAGTGCTTAACCCTGTATAGAGTAGTTTCTCTTGACTCTCTTCACTATCAATGATACCATTGTTGTTAATGTCAAAGATAATCTCTATTTGTGTCTCTTGTTCTTTGGGGAGGGAACCATAGATATTGATGGTCTTGGGGACTTTTGCAGTGGATAGTGTATCTACTGAAGTGTTTGTACCTAAGGGCGTAATTTTTTTCGCTTTAGAAGTATCGTCAGTTTCACAACCTGACATAAAAAGTATAGAAAGTAGAACAAGCATTTTTATAAAGAAATATTTCATGGATTGCCTTTAGTAAAGTTTAAAGATTTCTTATAAATCTACAACAATTAAGCTTTTTATGTGTTTAATTTAATTAGAATCATTTATAAAATTTATGATTATTGATCCCATATTATTAAGGACTCTTGTGTTTTCTTACCTTAAACTACTGACTACAACGCTACTATTAATTACAACACTGTTTTTAACTTCATGTAATAAAAAAACAACACATACGATTGCACCAGAAGAAGTTCTGTATTTAGCATTTGACACAAAATTTACGACTTTAAAGGTTGGCGAATCTACAGAATTAACCGTCTATGCGTACGATAAAGAGAATGTACCTTATGAAGTCACAGATATTGCCTTTATTTACGAGGATAACAGTGATGTGATAACTCTGGAAAAGGCAACCTGTACTGCAAAAAGTGTAGGAAAAAGCAATATTACAGCCTCTTACGTAGGACTACAAGCCTCAAAAACAATCACGGTAGTAGAAGAAAATACAACGATAGATCCTACTGATGACACGCCCGATGATGTTACGTTAACAAGCTATGATTCACAACGTGTAGGTACTATCACAGGTATGGTATTAGATAAAGATAATAAAGCCCTTCCTGATGTAAGGGTGACTATCAAAAATCATCCTGAGTATGGTTCAGTGCAAAGTGATACTAAAGGATTTTTTGCAATAAAAACTGAAGCCAGTGGCTTTCAAGTACTTGATTATCAAAAAGAGGGACATACCCCACTGCAAAGAAAAGTAAAAACCTATTGGGGAGAGATAGTACGTGCTGAAGATGTCAGTATGTTAGAAGTAGACAGTAAAAAAACGTTTATTAATCTCTCCTCTTCCACGACACAAGTTCATGAATCTTCTACCATCACTGACGGTAGAGGAAAACGTTCTGCTACGATTATCTTTGATGATATCACAGAAGCCAATGTTGTTTTAGCAGACGGGAACAGTTATATCCTTAAAAAGTTTAATGTACGTGCTACAGAATTTACCACACCTGAGAGTATGCCAGCCTCTTTACCTTCCTCTTCTGCGTTTACCTATTGTATAGATGTTACTTTAGATGGTGTGCCTGATGATGCGATGGTCTACTTTGATAACAATGTAACATTCTTCATAGACAACTTCTTAGAAATGCCTGTAGGTGCTGTGGTACCTGTAGGATACTATAGTCGTAGCCAAAGCCGATGGATCGCTATGAACAATGGCATCATCGTTAAACTGCTTGATAATAATGGAGATGGTGTAGTCGATGGCTTGGACTATACAGGTGATGATGTCGCAGATGATTTAAACAACGATGGCAACACGGGTGATGAAGTCATAGGGCTTGAAGATGACTCACGTTATTTGCCAAACCAAACCTATACACTTTTTTACAGCAATCACTTTACAAGTATTGATTCTAACTATGGTCCAGGTAAAAGTGATTCTAGTGATGATAATGATGATGATGACGATGATGAACCAGATTGCCAAGCAGACAATTATAACTCTTATGTAAACCCAGGGGAGAGGAGTTTTCATGAAGATGTGAACATTCCAGGGACAGATTTTACGCTTTGGTATAACACTAAAGATACCAAAGGGTATCAACTTAAGCTAAAAATGAGAACTACTCCTAAAGCTTTAGGTAGCATAGGAGCACTCTACAAAGTAGACGTAGCAGGGAAGCAGCATAAAGACTTTTTTACAGATGTGCAACCTGATGGATTTAGCTACTATTGGGACAGAACAGACTATCTGGGTAATATTGTCTCTTCACCACAAACAGCAACTTTCTCAAGAAATAAAATCACGGCACAATTTAACTATAGCTATTACTATTATGGGTATAGATATGGTGCAGGTTTTTTAAGTAATTCTAACCGTCTCTTTGGAGAAGATATACGTGGGTATGCCAATGTTGAATCTGCGGTAAAGACGTTGAGTTCTAGTCGATATTTATTGAGTGGTCGCTTAAAAAAACGCTCTAAAACCTATCCTGGGATAAACACAAATAACATTGCCAATGGGTGGAATTTTGAAGGGCTTATTGAGACTAAAAATACACTTATTCCTACTGTACAAAATAAAAATGATTCAAAAGTTTATTTTATAAATCCCGGCTATATTCCTGACTTTATAAGTCCTTCAGGTAAACTTTACTATGTAAATAATTGGTATGCAAGGGGCTACCCTTGTGCAAGTTATACTAGTAATGCTTATCTGGCTAGAAAAATAGCCATAGACGATGCAGATAACATTTATCGTGTCTGTAATAACGGGAGTTCTCAGTACATTAAAAAGTTTGGTGCAGATGGTACGGTGGTAGAAAAATATATAGGCGGAGGAAGTAAGCCTTATGTCTCAGATAATAACTTAAGTGATCTTTCCTTTGGCTCAGATATTGACTTTACCATTGACGATGATGGTAATATTATTATCACTGATACCAATAATCATAAGATTTATAAACGTTATGTGACAGGACAATTAAGACGTATCATCGGGAGTGATGCAGGTGATGTGGATGGTGCATTCTTTGAAGCACAACTGAACCAACCTACCGAGCCTACCACAGATAGCAAGGGAAATATCTACTTCATTGACCGAGGTAATAGAAAGATAAAAAAAGCCACTACAAATGGTGAAGTCATTACCCTTACTGGGCAAGTACAAGGAGATACGCATACTGGTGATAGAGGTTTAGCTTCTGCTGCTACTATGCCATTACCTACACATTTGGTATCAGATGATAAAGGAAATCTTTATATAGGATTCTCATATCATACATCAAGAGGTACTATAGGTAGTTATGATTACAATGAACGTATCCGTATGATAACTCCTCAAGGATATATCTACGGTATAGTAGGAGAAGAGAGTAGTATTTCCCCTTGGTGGAATAGACGTTCAGTAAATGGTAAGAATGCAAACATAAACTACTTTTTTAAGACGATGAATATGTTTATAGACCCACAAGGGCGTATACGTGTAGGTCCCTATATTATTACACCAAACAGTACCTCTAGTACCACGGTTACCTTTGATGAAAGCGCACAGCAGTACACCTATCAAAGTGGTAGTACTCTCAAAATATTTGACAGCAACTATAACCATATAAAAACCATAGATACGGAACAAAATGCTACAATGTATAGTTTCACCTACACCCCGCAGAACAAACTCCAAACTATCACAGACCGTTATGGTAAAGTAACCACCATTGAGTACGCAGGGACTACGCCACTAGCCATCGTAGCACCTACAGGAGATAGACTTACCCTAGAAGTAGATGAACAACGTAACCTAGTAGGTGTCACTTACCCAGATGGACAGACACAAAGCTTTACCTATGATGACAATAACCTCATGACACAAATGACCGAGCCTAACGGTAATAGCTTTACCCATGTCTATGATGCACATGGAAGACTACAAACCTTTAGTGATGAAGAGGGAGGGGCATGGACGTATGACATTAGCATAGATGACCTCACTAACTCACGTACCATCACAAAGACCTCTGCATTGGGTAACAAGAGAGTAAAGACCTACACTACTTCAAGCAGTGGTATAAGAAGCATGACCCAAACAGACCCAGATGGCACTGTCAGTACCAAAAGTTCTGATGGTAAAACATCTAAAAGCCAAAGTTGTGGTGTAGAGCGTACCCGTGTAGGGGTTGCCTTTGATGAAGAAGAAGGAAGTATCACAAACATTGCTACGGTAGATAGCACTACAGGCAGTGCTACCATCAAAAGCTGTAGCCTTACCCTCACTAAAAAAACCACCCAAGATGAAAATAGCTCTAAGGTAAAAACCTCTACCACGCAACTTCTAAAAAGTGCGAACCCTAGTTACTGTGCCAACCCAAAAGTCTACGCTGCGTCCTTTGAAGAGAAGACTACCATAGCCACAGACTACAACACCAACACAAGCACCATCACCACCCCACAAAACCGTACCCTAAAAAGTACCTTTGATGCACTCACGCAAAAGACCACCAAACTAGAACAAGCAGGCACCCTTCCTGTACACTACACCTATGACGCAGAGGGTAAACTCCTCACCACCACCCAAGGTAACAGAAGCACCAGCAACATCTATAACGATAAAGATGACCTCATTACCACTATAGATGCAGATGGAGTACCTACACAGTACACCTATGATGAGATGCATAGAGTCATAGAAGTAAGCCGTGCAGGACAAGTGGTACAATACAGCTATGATGCCAACGGTAACCTAGCAAGTACCACCACACCAAACCAAGCTACCTTCACAGAGAACACAAACAAGATAAACTACCCTAAAACGGCAAGCTCTCCTCTAGGCTTTGTAAAAACATACACCTATACACCTGAAAGAGAACTAGCAAGCATTACCCTGCCTTCAAGTAAAACCATAGAATACACCTACCTCAAAGAACATCTCACCACCCAAAGTACCCCAGAGAGTACAAGTACCTACACCTATGGATGTGGAGGCTTACTTACAAGTGTACGTACCACCACAGGTGAAGGCATAGACTACAGTTACGATGACTTAAAAAGAGTCACAACGCTAAGCTACACAGGGGTACTCAATGAAACACTAAGCTACAGTAACTACCACCCACTCCATAACCTGCCTCAAAGCATCACTTACGCAGGAAGCACACAAACCCTCACGTACGATAAAGATGCCTTACTGACCCAAGCAGGTAACTACACCTTAAACAGAGAGAGTGACTCAGGACAACTGACAGGTATAGTAAACAACAGTTACACCCAAACATTCTCTTACAATGAGTATGGAGAACGAAACAGTAAAGCAGACAGTTTTAACACTGCAAACCTTTACCGTTATGAAATACTAAACAGAACCCTCTCAGGTAAGATAGAAACAAAACTAGAACAAATAAGTACCAATCAAGCAAACTTCTACCAATACACCTACGACATAGCAGGACGGCTCATAGAAGTAAAAACAAACGGACAAACCACAGAAAGCTACAAGTATGACCATAACGGTAACCGCCTTGAAGCCACAGTAAACAACACGACTACCAAAGCCTACTACACCATAGAAGACCAACTCGAAGTCTATGGTCAAAACACCTACCGTTATGATGATGACGGTTACCTACAAGAGAAGACCACTCCAAATGGAACTACTACTTACTCTTATGGTACTTTAGGAGAACTACAACAAGTCACAACACCTACCACTTCGACAGGCTCAGTGACCGTAGTAAGTTACCAACACAACGCAAACAACCAAAGAGTAGCCAAGCTCATTAACAACCAAGTAGTAGAAAAATACCTATGGGCAGACCTTACAACATTACTAGCCATTTATGACAGTAACGATAACCTAATACAAAGATTTGAATACGTCAATGACAGAATGCCTGTAAGTATGACAGACAGCAATGGTACAAAGTATTATTTACATTATGACCAAGTGGGTACTCTCAAAGCTGTCTCTGATGCTAATGGGAATATTGTAAAAGAAAGCACATACGATACGTTTGGTAATATATTGAACGACACAAATCCATCACTCAAAGTTCCGTTTGGGTTTGCTGGGGGACTGTATGACCAAGATACAAAATTGACTCGCTTTGGTTACCGTGACTATGATGCAACTACTGGCAAGTGGACTGCTAAAGACCCTATTGGGTTTGCAGGGGGCGATAGTAATCTTTATGGGTATGTGCTTGGGGATCCTGTGAATTTTATTGATCCTAATGGGCAATGGGCAATCTTTTTAGGATTTGTTATTGATGCTTATTTTGCAGCACCATGGATTGAAGATAAATTATATGCTATATCCTTAGAAAAAGAGTGTGAAAAAATAATTTCTGAATTAGAAGTAGATTGCGATGAATGTACAAGCTCTACTGAATGTGAAGAAAAAATTGCAAGTGAAGTATTAAAAATTCGAAATCAATGCTTTACAATTTTAATTAAACATTTAGAAGATACAATAAGAAATGGAGGATAAGCAATGTGGAAAAAAATGATTATAATTTGCTTAATACTAATATCTAGTTTATATGTTTTTGGGTTTTTTCATCCAAAGAATATCATAGTTGATGAAGTAGAAATTATTTCACCTAAAGGTATGGTAATAAATAGTATTAAATTTAAAACATTAAATAATTTTTTTATTTTACCTTTTAATTACCAAAGAAAATATACTTTAAATAAAAAAGAGACAGAAATTAATTTTACAATTTTGAATGATATATTTAATAAGCATAAAATATTATCTTTTACTATAAAAAAGAGTTCTCTGATATCTTTTAATAATTTTATTAAAAGTGCTTCAAAAGAAAATCATTTACAAAAAGAAGAATCATCGAAAAAGTACCATATATATATGATTCAAAATGATACAATATATACATATTATATTTATTATCAAAAGTTATTTATTACAATTTTTTCAAATGAAAATTTAAAAAATAAATTTAAAAACATTCTTCGCGTACCCCACCAGTTCTCTGGTGTGTCATGTCCAAGTGTCCACAACCTTCAATCCACAAATCAATGACTGTTTTTTTAAGAGTTTTAGTCCGCCAATTTTAAATATTTGAGATTTTGTCTCAAATATTTGTAAACTATTTTGCCTATCTCGTAAAAAAGTGACATATTTTACCTCTTATGACATAGCTATACTGTCAATCATTGTGGACGTTCTTTTCTTTCTTTGTGTATGGTATTTTGCTATTCACGGTAATAATACCCAGCCACATTGTCACAAAGACCTTGGTAGTAAATTATCTCTCTAGCTGTTTTACTTGTACTCATAGGTTTATCGTCCCAAGCATTAGCAGGAGTGTTGTACCCTAAGTTTTGGTGTAGTCGTATATGGTTATAAAAGAAACGAAACTCTTTAAGTCCGTCTTCTAAACTGTGTGTAGTTGGAAATACCAAATCATTGAAGGCTTGTTTCATTGTCCCAAACAATCTCTCTATCTTTCCATTTTGCCAAGGAGAGGCTATCTGTGTGGTTTGTCTCTTTATGCCTAGTACCCATAAAGTAAACCTCATAAGCCTAGAAGTAAAGACTATCTCATTGTCACTTTTTATGCTTTAAGGTTTTCCATAAAGTTTTATGGTTTCTAGTAGAGTGATGAGTATGTTGATGGTACTTTTTGTGTGTAAATGTTTGAGTGCTACTAATGCTCTTGTACCTGAGTCAATCACTCCAAATATCTGTTGTTTGTCTATAGTGGTTAAATCCATATGCCAGAGTTGGTTTTTTTCTTTTTTGTAAGGGGTTTTGTTTCTCATCTCTTTACGCATTTGTATGATGTGGTAGCCATGTTCTTTGATGACATTGTAAACATAAGACTTTGAGACAGAGATGTCTTTATGTGTATATTGGCTATTAAAATGTATAGCTATCTTTCTACACCCATCATGAGGAAGATGTACTTTTAGGTACATGACTTTCTCTTTTACCCATGAGGGTTTTTTGTTGGGGTGAGTAAAAGGTATATAGTTTGTTTTTTCTTCTACTTTCACTTTTTTTTTAAAATATTGAGTAGGATTAAAGTAGTTCAACATGACATAAATCAAGTGTTGTATGAGTAGAAAAAAGTAGTGCAAGATGATTGTCCAAATGAGTGAAATAATGGACAGTATTTTAGCAAATTACAGTTGATATCTGCTATTTAAAGTGAGAGAAAAATATATGAGATAGAGGCACTTTCACTTTTTGTATATATATATTGTTCTACAATGGTACATAATTTAAAAAGGAGGGTAACTCCTTGTGCTGAAGTATTATGAATTAATTATGAAGGCTAGCTAAGGGACTCTTCACTATTCTAATTTATTTTATTTTCAAATTACTATTTATATGATATTAAATATATACCTTTATGACTATATAGGCAATCCCTCAAGAACCTCTCATTGCCACGGGTCTGTGGGGGAATAGGGGGCATTGGTGATACCCGTTACTGCGTAAGCAGTATACATTAATGTATTTGATTGGAAGATCAATCCCGTATAGTTAGCTATAAGCTAACTCTTACAGTATTGCTTTTAGAACTGAAAAGTGAATGGTGTGTAGCCCCAAGCGGAACATAATGAACGATAACTTAGATGTATTGCTTTATATATATTGAACTAAATATGTAATAATTCATTTATTATTCTGAATGAAAAGTTTTAAAAGATTAAACTGTCCTTTTAGATATTATGTAAAGTCATCTACTTATTCACCACCTGATACAACCACCCCACAGCTCCTATAACAATTAGATAAGGTAGGAAGAAAGTAAATATCCCACCCACTATACTAATAATAACTGGAACCAACACAGGAATGAGAAGTATCACAATGATGAGGCTAGGGATAAGTAATATTTTGTTCTTTTTCATGTGTTACTTGTGGTTATTTTGGGCAAGTGCATGAATCTCGTCTTTAGTTAATCCATGCAGATTACTTCCTCTATCATCAATTGCTACTGCTAAGAAGTCTTGTAAAAACTGTTTTTTATGTTCACTAGTAGGTATGAGGTATACCATAGCATTTATAGAAGCCTCTGGGTGGTTGGCATCATAAGTTGATGCTTTATTGTAGACGATTATTGCAGCAACGAGTAAAAAAAAGAATGCAAGATATCTAAGTTTTTTTATCAATACAATCCACCAAAGCTATGTGTGATTTCTTGACCAATGACACCAAGTTTGTTTTCCATCCATTTAGCTCTTGCATACTTTCTGAGTCCTGAGGTACACCATTCATCCATATAGTCTTCATAAACCTCTATTAAGCACGCTTTATCATTGTTACATTTGTCCCATTTTACACCTATATCCTTATAGGCTTTTCTCGCTTCTACAGTTACTTGTTTATTGTCAGCCATTGCTTCCATATTTAGGTTCTTAGCCTGTACCTGTAACACACTTTTTAAGTAGGACTTTACTTCATTACTTGTCTGTTGATTTTCAATCTCTGGGTAGTTAGGGGCTAGCATATAAAATAATACAATGAGTATAACACCTATTACTGCTCCAATCTTTAGTCTATTTAACATTTTTGTCTCTCCTTAACGTTATATGTATCGTTGAAAGATTCTATCAAATCTAATATTATTTTTGACTGATATATATATCGTTAGGACTAATTATTGGAAACAGAAGATTTAGAACTATATAGTGAAAGTATACTTGACAAAGTATCTTCTAATGTAAAAAAATATCGTGAAGAGAAAGGCTTAACGCAAATGCAGTTAGCCTTAGAGATTGGTATGACTGGTGGTGCTTACTTAGGTAGGGCAGAACTGCGTACCAATAAACACCACTTTAACATACGTCATATGGCTAAAATTGCAAAGGTGTTAGAGATAGATATTTGTGACTTATTGAAATAGGCTGAGGGTTGTATCTAATGACTTTCATTACGCAGCCTGCTGTTCTCTAGGTAAATACCACACCTTATGCGTAGCATCCCATCTAAACCCACATGCTTTGATACTGTCTTTCTTATTGAAGATATCTTCACCCCTCACAATATAGTTATTCCCTTGTTCAAGTACCTGTAGTCCTAAGTTAGTGAGCGAACTAAATGCATAGGGTGATTGCGGTAGCTGGTTAGGGTTTTGTGTTGGCGTAGGTGCTTGGTGTTGTGTGGGTAGTTGTGTTGGAGCTGTAGTTACTGTCAGATGGTTTTTACTCTTATCATAGAGACTATTACCAAATTGATTCCCAAAGCTTCTCATAGCCCGTTTAAGGGCATCTGTGACAGCTTCTTTCCCTGCACCCTCATGTGCTTCAGCTAAGGTTTTGGCAATACCTGTACCAAACCCTACATCTTCTTTAGAAATGTTTTTACTATGGTCTGGACTATACACCATAAGTCTAATAAGGGCTTTGTAGCAGATGACAGTATTTTGGTTAGTGTTTATCTCTTGTGATACTTGCTCTAATGTGGTAATGGTATATGACCAGTTCCCATGACCAAATATCTTATTGGCTGTTTCTATCAAATCAAAGCCCTCTAGGTAAGAGAGCGTGATATTTCCTTTGGTACGGTTCTTAATGCGACTAGGTTCAATGTCACATTTTAAGACTTGCGTTTGTTTATCTACGAACATAATAATCTCCTTTTTTATGCTGCTTCTTTTAATAACTCTATGGCTTCATTGTTGGCACTGTTACGTTTGGCATTTATCTTAATACGTGCAGGCACCTTTTCTTTAGTGACGTTCACTTCTACATACTTGTCTATCTCATTCATACCCTCTAGGGTAGACATCGCTTCTTTGACTGCTTCTTCATCTACAGTGACTTTGGTATAGCCCAGTGCTATAAGAGCATGATAGTCAGTGATGGTGAGTGTGTCTTTTGTTTTTACTTTTGAAGGCGTAATAGTAATGGAAGATATAGCAGTGCCATCAATACGATCTATGCCATACTCTGCTAAAACAGAAGCGATAGTCTCTTGTGCAATACTCTTAGCTTCACCCAAACGTTTCTTTAGGTCTTGCATTTCTTTGATGTCTGCACCAAGATAGTCCATCTTATTCTGTAGCTCTTGGAGTGACATACCGATATAGTCTGCTTTAACATGATAGGGCTTGTCACTCTCTAGTATCTCCCTCATATAGTTCTCAAACCATTGGGTTTGGGAACTAGGGGAGAGGTGTTCGATTTCAGTTTGTAATCGGTAGTTGGTAGTTTTCATAGGATACTCCTAAGCAGCCAGTGCCATAGTAGGCTCAGGTGATTTGAGACTTGCCATGGTTTTAACCGTTTGCCAAAGTTCTTTGTTTAAAGAGAAGTTGGCATCAATAGCTTTGATTGCCTTAGAAGTAAAGTTACGTCCTGTCTCTTTGTTCTTCCCTTTGATACCACCACGAATGATAGATTCTTGAATACGATTAAAGACAGTCCATAAAGAACTATCTCCATCTTCATAACGATGGATGGTTAAGAGTTCATCAGGATGGATATCATGCTTCTGTGTATCAAAGCGTAAATCAATGGCAGCAGAGGCTAAAGAGCGTTGTTCACGGTTGCTTAGTTGTATCTGTTTAAATAACTGTATCTCTTCTTCTATACTAGGCATATAGTTAGTCACTTCTTCAATGGCATGACCGATCTTATGCTCTTGAAAGCCAGAGTGGATAATAGAGTTTGATACAAAGGATTGTGAAGGAACGATAAGCATATTACTACAAACAAGTCTCCAATAGGCTAAATCAACTTTAAAAGAAGAGGTGCGGTTATGAGAGTTGGTTAAAACAATATCTGCATACTCTTCTACTGCATTGGGTCTTAAAAGGTTATCAAGACTTCTAAACTGAATGATATGTTTTTGATAGCCTTCGTTATCTTCATTTCTTACTTTACTTTCACTAGCCATAATAGGGTAGTAACCAGCATCTCTAAATGTATCCAACACAGAGTAGGTTGGTACAAAAGCATATTTATCAGAAACACCCTCTATAGGTGTCTCTGAAAAGATTGAGGGTGCAACAGTTCTTAGCTGAGCATCTGATAGTGGGTGTACTGACATTATTTCTCCTTTGTCTGTAATATGTTTATTGTTTGTTCATATCAAAAGGATCTTTATCCTTAACATCGTATTTACTTATGACTAGTGTAACTATGACTATTGCGAGTGTCACACATTGTGGAATAGGTAGCATATGGGTCTCCTTTATGGATTATTTGCAGTATATAGATACTTGCAAATTGATAATATATGTATAAAAAATATTGGAATACCATAATAGATATTAATTAATATTAAATTGTTGGAGTTTTATCTTTGTAATAGTGTTTTTATTTGTAAATTAATTGTTTTTTATAAAGATGATTCCATCATGTCAATGATTTGTTGTATTTTTTCATCTGTAGCATTTGGATAGATTTTTTTCAATGCTGTGAACTGATCCTCTTCAACTTCTACATCTATAATATCATTTGTTTCAACGATTAATTCGTTAAAAGTATTTTGTGCCTCAATAGCTCTTTCTGTACCATTACCAAGATAAGCTTTTTCTGTTGTGGCTAAAAGTTTATGAGATAGCATTTTACTTACAGCGTAGGGATCCGCACCATTTCTAAGTGAGACTACTGCAACCATGGAACGTATATCATGCATGACCATATTGTATACACCTATACTTGTCATTACTTTATGAAAATGGTAGTTTGCTGCATCTCTTTTTAAATTGAATATTCTACCTTTTGTTGTTTGCTGTGATTTTATAGCATTTAAGAGTAGAGGAGTTAGTGTATAGGTAAAGGATGTTTTTGTTTTTGTAATCTCCTTAGGTAATGTAAAAGTATGATTTTTAAAATCAATATTTTTGTATTCTAATAGTAATGTTTCACCTATTCTTCGACCACTGAGTAAAAATGCAAAAATACCTCTTGCGATAGGGTGTTTATATTCTAGTAAAGCTTTGGTTATTTTTTTAGCCTCTTCATCACTACCTTGAAAATTTCTTTTTTTATTATTTTTAGGAAATATTATCTTTTTCCAATTTAACTGTACATCATTGAGTTCTAACAGGGGTTTCATAATGACTTTAAGTGTATGAATTGTGGCTGATGATTTTCCATCGTTTATCATTATATTTACAATATTTTGAATGTCATCTTCCGTAATATCATCAATAAGTTTATTTCTGAGTTTATATAAATGTGTTCTATAGCAAGCTTCATAAGCACGTATCGTATTATCACTTTGATTTATTTTTTTACCTGTAATCCACGCATGATAGATAGAAGAAAGTTTTCTGTCTGAGGTATCAATTCTTTTTAAAGTAAGTCTTTCTTTTTTTAGTGTGCCATTTGATTTGAGTTTCTCTTTAATCTCTTCTCTCTTTCCAAGTAAAGAGCTAACGGCTTTACTTATGGAAGTTCCTTTTGGGATTTTATAAGATTGTTTACCTCTGCATCTTTTGTTTTTGTATATAGCTTCTACAGCTATTTGAATAGTATATGCTCTGTTAGGTGGTTTGGTTTCATTGGTTTTAGTGTATCTTATTTCATCGTTTTTTACTAAAATGTACATACCACTTGCTGAACCATTGTTAAGTTTAATTTTGACTGGTTTATACGCTGAAGCCCCCATAAACGGTACCTTTGAGAGAAATCCCTACCTTTTAGTAAAAAATGCTAAAAAGGTAGGGATTTTTATATTTATTTGTAGTTTATTGTATCTCTTTATAGTTTATATATCTCTTTAAACCCCCAATCTATAGGGGGTTTGTAGTTAACTGTATGTAGTTGTATTTTTATTTATCAATTAATCTATTAATATCATTATACAATCCTAACATCATAAGTGCAATGAGCAGTGCCCATCCAACCATAGTGATGTACATCATAACTTTTTCACTTGCCGTTTTACCTGTAATCATTTCATAAAGGTTAAACATAATATGCCCACCATCAAGTGCAGGGATGGGCAGAAGGTTAAGTACGCCTAAGTTTACTGAGATGAGGGCAGTAAAGAAAAATAGTGCCAGTATGCCTGCCGAACTTGCTTCTGCTGTGACATCTACAATAGTAATAATTCCACCTAATTTATCAGCACCTACAGCACCTGTTATCAATTTTTGCACTGATTGAACAATAAGTAGAGAAGCTTTTTTTGTCTCGTCCCATGCATATTTTAAACCATCTACTAGACCAAAATAAACAGTTGTCTGTTTTCCTGATGGACTGATACCGATAATACGTCTAGTGATTTTTTCTCCAAAAATATTTTTATCATCTATCACTTTAGGTTGTAGTTGTAAGGTAAGAAGTTTATCTTTACGCTCAATGATAAGTGTAATAGCACCTTTAGATGTATTAATCTGTGCACCAATATTTTCCCAGTATTTGATATTAACACCATTAATTTGAATGAGTTTATCATCTTTTTTGATACCAGCAGTATAGGCAGGAGTATCTTCACCGACAGAACCAACATAAGGTAATAGTTTAGGGACACCAAGGTTTGCAATAGCAAAATAAAGGATGAATGCCAATAAAAAGTTAGCAAAAGGACCTGCAAGTAGTATGATAATGCGCTGCCAAGGTTTTTTAACATTGTAAGAGTCTTCGTCATAACTTATTTTTGTAGGGTCAGAGTCATCTTGTCCTTTCATTTTGACATAGCCTCCTAGTGGAATAGCAGAGATGCTCCACTCTGTTTTCCCTATCATGCGTGAGTAGAGTTTTTTCCCAAACCCAATACTAAATACATCTACCTGAACCCCAAAAAAACGTGCAGCTGTAAAGTGCCCTAACTCATGAAAGAATATAAGTACCGATAAAACCAAAAGTGCCACTAAAATGCCCATGTAAATCCTAATAATTTTTAATAGATTATAGCAAACGGAAGTAAATTCTTGATTGGTATCAAAAGGTTAATAGGAATTTTTGCTAAAATAAAGTAATAAGCTTTTTAAGGAAAATAGATGAGTGAAGAAGAAATAAAAGAAAACAGACAAAATGTTACAGCATCAGAAAAAGTAGAAGAGAATGTAGAAGTTGATGAGGGGTCAAATACAGAGGTAACTGCACCTCAGAAAAAGGAAAAGAAACACCAACATGCTTTACGGCTTGTCGAACAAGCGAAGCAAATAGTAAAAGATGCCCAAGAGCAGACCGAAGCATGTAAACTTTTGCTTGTAGGGGATCTAAAAGAGTATGAAGAGGCAAAAAGATCACTTAGAGCTGGTGGGTATGATGCCTGTTCATCACTTTTAGAGCAACTGGGATATGCAAATCAAAATGACGAAGTGATAGAAGAGAATGTTGTTGTTTTTGAACCTAAAGAGGAGATAGAACCTATCGTACTTAAAAATGTATCTAGTGGTAGATTTACTGGATTTATATTATCTCTTCTCGGTGGTGTTGCTACGGTAGTAGGGCTGACTTACTTCGCAACAGAAAAACTGGGTATTACCTTAGATATTACGAAAATACCTTCTACTGAGACCTTAGAAAAGATAGCAACATGGTTTAGCACATCCGTTGGTTTAGAACCAAATGTTTATGTTGGTGCTGGTATTATAGGTATAGCATCTTTATCTGTTATGGCTATTATATATGCGATACGTGTAGGACTCAGAGGAAGTAAGAATCTTCATTTCGCTGTCAAACAACTTGCAGAAGCTGAGCTTTATACAGAAGCCAAAGGCAGTTGTAAAGCAGAGATGGATAAGGTAGATGCACATATGAAAGAGACAGTCACACTTTTGAAAATGTATGAAGTTCTTTTTAACGAACAAAAAGGAAAACTTGAACGTATTTTACATATTGAAGGTTCTAAAGAAAAAAGTTCAGATTATCATGAAAAGTCATTTTTAGAGATACGTGATACAAAAGAGTTACTTCGTACGATTAAAGATTTTATCTCTACACCAATGTCTGAAGAAGGTAAATTATCTGAGAAGTCAGTTCAGTTACTACAACGTGCTAAAACGCAGATGGATAGAATGTTAGAAAGACTTTATTAACCCTACTAAAATAGTTTTTATTTATATTCTCGTGCTTGCACGGGAAATATTATTCTTTAATCAAAAAATATAGGTATGAATGTTAAGTATTTAGATTGTTATGTATTGGAAGTGTAAAAAAGGTAATAAGAAAAAATTGCCCAAACACTCTCCCGTAGGAGAGTGAAGTATTCAAACAATGTTTGGGAGATTACAAGTTTTGATTAAAATTTGTATGTTGCAACAAATTCAAGTTGTTGAGTTGCATCTTCATCTTCTGTGTATTTTGTGTTAGCATAAATAGCATCTAAAGAGATACATTTTGTTAATCCGTATCCTAAGATAACGTCAAATTCTTCACCAGCAATTTCGTAATCTGCATAAGAAATTTCAGCAGAGATACCAGCGAACTCAGTTGAAGCATCAACTTTCCATGAAGAACCAATATCGTCTAAAGATGCTGCACTGTTCCATTGAGCTGTGTAAAGACCGTTGTTTCCAACAAAACCAGCAGCTCTGTCAGTTGTGTCATTGTATGCAGCATAAAGATCAAAACCAGCAACTGAAGCACCTACTTTGATACCGTATGTATCTGAATCAAGACCTGTATCGTAATCAGTTGCAACATATTGTGCAGCTACATTGAACATACCAAGATCTTTAGAAGCATCTACATATACTTGTGTATATTTGTTAGCACCATAAGCATCGATGTTATAGAACCAAAGGCTAGCATTAACAACTGCTTCGTTAGCATAAATTGCACCTGCTGCATAGTTGTCACCATCAAGTGTTAAGAAAGTTGTACCAGAGTTGTTTGGTCTCCATTTTGTAACATATGTACCAACAAGTGTTAAGTTAGAGATTGAGTTGTTTACTAATGTATATGCTTCAAATGCACCTGGAGCTAGTAACCAGTCATATCCACCAAACATTGGAGAAGAGATAAGTTGACGACCAAGTACTGCTGTAGTACCAGCGTATGTTGCTGTAATGTTAGCTACGTTGAAGTATGCACCTGATTTTTGTGCATCCATAAGGTAGTTTTCATTGATTGCATTTGTGTAACCAACAGCTGTGAAGTTTGCTGCAATGTTTTCTGTGAAGTTATGTGTCACATCTAAAGTTGCTGCAAGACCTAAAGAACTGCTTTGGTTATCAAAAAAATCTACTGAATCATCAGTATAGTAGTAAGCTAC
>Ga0256843_1001430_pt1 | contig 18902 bp, 22 predicted proteins | sample AlvinellametaG_FD_191572 | JGI IMG/M metagenome (GOLD analysis project Ga0256843, IMG submission 191572) | Pompeii worm associated microbial communities from hydrothermal vent at the East Pacific Rise, Pacific Ocean - Alvinella | ecosystem: Host-associated > Annelida > Integument > Unclassified ... | reverse complement strand
GAAGAGATCAAAGAGTATTGTGAAAGCGACGTACTGAACACGTACTGGCTCTATCTTAAGTATGAACTCTTAAAAGGGAATATCATCATGGAAGATTATCTGCGTTACCTCGATACCATGCAGCAGAAAATGCCCGAAGGAAAGTCTTACACTACAATTTTCAAAGAGGGAATCATGAAGGAGTTGGAAAAATATGCTAGCAATCATTGATTACAATATGGGGAACCTCGCCAGTGTCAAAAACGCTTTTGCCAAAATCGGCGCTGAAGCAAAAATCGTACAAAATCCCGACGAAGTAGCTTCGTTTGATAAAATCATCCTACCCGGTGTCGGCGCATTCGGCGATGCGATGGAGCACTTGGAAAAAACAGGGATGGATGAAGCGATCAAAGCTTTTGCAAAAAGCGGTAAACCGCTGCTTGGCATCTGTCTTGGTATGCAGCTTTTACTTGAAAGCTCCGAAGAATTCGGCTCCCACAAAGGGCTTGGACTCATTCCCGGAAAAGTGGTACACTTCGATAAAGAGAAGTTTCCAAAACCTTTAAAAGTTCCGCATATGGGATGGAATGAACTTTTTGTCAAACAAAAAACCCCTCTTTTGGAAAACTTACCCGAAGCATTTTATCTCTACTTCGTACACAGCTACCATGCACAGTGCGATGAAAAATACATCATGGGAGAGACCCTTTACGGCTACACATTCCCAAGTGCTATATATAATGAAAACATTTACGGTTTTCAACCCCACCCTGAAAAGTCCCACAAAAACGGACTGCAAATACTAAAAAACTTTATGGATATGTAACATGGATATTTTACCGGCAATAGACCTCAAAGACGGACAAGCGGTGCGCCTTACCAAAGGCTTGATGGATAGTGCGAAGATTTACAGCAACGAACCGTGGCAGTTGGCAAAGCGCTTTGAAGAGATGGGAAGCAAGTGGCTGCACCTCGTAGATCTCAACGGTGCATTTGCAGGAGAACCGAAAAATCTTGAACAGATTAAAAAAATTCGGCAAATGTGCGATATAGAGATAGAGCTTGGCGGAGGTATTCGAGACGAAGAGACAATCAAGCGCTATATCGACCTTGGTATCGACAGGATCATTCTTGGTTCAGTCGCATTGAAAAATGCCGATTTTGTCAAGGAAGTAGCGCAAAAGTACCGTATAGCCGTAGGCATCGACGCAATCGACGGCTATGTTGCAGTCGAAGGCTGGGCGGAAAAATCGACCATGAAAGCGACTGACCTTGCAAAGGAATTTGCCGAGGCAGGAGTCGAAGCGATCATCTGCACCGATGTCGGTAAAGACGGTACGCTCAGCGGTGTCAATGTCGATTTTACGCTTGAAATCGCAGAAGCGAGCGGATTGAATACCATTGCCAGCGGTGGCGTTAGAGATTTAGGTGATATAAAAGCCCTCAAAGAGACGGGTAAAATATCGGGTGTAATAGTAGGTAAAGCTTTTTACGAAGGTACTCTTGATCTGCAAGAGGCTTTCAAACTGGTTTCATAACCTGAGAACGTTAAACTTTTCAGGTTGCGAAACCTCAAAAGTAGTAAATAACGTTTAAAAGGAAAAAAATGAAGTTTTTGGTAGTAGACGACAGTTCAACAATGAGAAGAATCATCAAAAATACACTTGCAAGACTCGGACATAAAGAGATTTTGGAAGCGGAAGACGGCGCAAAAGCCTGGGAAGTGATGCAACAAAACGATGATATCGATATTTTGGTCACTGACTGGAATATGCCGGAGATGAACGGTCTTGAACTGGTAAAGAAAGTACGTGCCGAAGAGAAATACGCAGAGATGCCGATTATCATGGTAACAACAGAAGGTGGAAAAGCAGAAGTAATCACCGCTCTTAAAGCAGGTGTAAACAATTATATAGTAAAACCATTTACACCTCAAGTACTCCAGGAGAAACTAGAGGCAGTCTTATAACTATGCGAAGAAGAGAATGAACGAATACTATTATCAACTTATTGTTACCCCCGAATCTCATCTGGAACTGTTCAGTGAGATGCTGCTTGAAATCATGCAAAACGCCATTGAAGAGAAAGACGGTTCGCTTATCGTAAGAGACAGCGAACCTCTTGACGATGTCGCCTGGGCGATCGAAGCTTTTGGCGAAAGGCTGGGGATCCCGGTTGAAACCGTCCATACACAGGAAAAGAACGAAGACTGGATCCAAAAATACAAATCTTCCATCAAACCCATTGCCGTAGGTAACTTCTACGTCAGACCTCAATGGGAAAACCCAAAACCCGATACTATCGACATCATCATCAATCCTGCACTTGCATTCGGCTCGGGACATCATGAAACGACATACTCCTGTTTACAGAGTATTAACAAATTTGTCAAAAAAAACGATACACTCCTGGATGTTGGTTGCGGAAGCGGTATTTTGTCGATCGCAGCTGCAAAACTCGGCGCACAGGTAGACATATGTGATACGGACGATGTTGCCGTACAAAGCGCTGAAGACAACTTTACCCTGAACAATATCGACTTTCATGAAGCATGGGTCGGTTCGGCACACAATGTTTCAAAAACATATGATGTCGTAGTTGCCAATATTATTGCAGATGTATTGATAATGATTCATAAAGATCTTAAAAACGCAGTCAAACTTGGCGGAATTTTAATTCTATCAGGTATAATTGACAAATATATTGACAAAGTCCAGGAAAAATTTAAAGACTTTGAAACAGTAGAAATCTTACAAAATAAAGAGTGGTATACACTCGTACTCAAAAGGAAATAGATGTCCCAAGACAACAGAAATGACAAAAATAACAATTTTTTCAACCAAAATCCTTTAGTGATTTTTGCCATTTTCTCCGTCCTTATCATTTTACTTTTCAAAACGATGGTCGAACCGACCAACGGAATGGGAACCGATAACGGACAAGGCGGCTTCACCAAAGCTACAACCAGAAACATCAACTACTATGAACTCAAACAGTTGATCAAAGATGGGAAAATCAGCTACGTCGCTATCGGTCAGACGATGATCAAAGCGGTTTCGGAAAACAATGGTATGAAAACCATCTACTACGTCAAAAAAGTAGGAGAAGACAACACCCTCATCCCACTTTTGGACAAGAAGAAAGTACCCTACGGCGGATATAACGAAACCAACTGGCTGACAGAGATCCTCTTTTCATGGATCATCCCTATCTTCATCTTTTTCGGTATATGGATGCTACTTACCAGCCGTATGCAAAAAAATATGGGCGGCGGGATCCTCGGTATGGGCAGCAGCAAAAAGCTTGTCAATTCCGAAAAACCGAAAGTCAAATTCGATGATGTTGCAGGTGTAGAAGAGGCAAAAGAGGAAGTTAAAGAGATCGTGGACTTTTTGAAATATCCTGAACGTTACATGAACCTTGGTGCACAGATCCCAAAAGGTGTGCTTTTAGTAGGACCTCCGGGTACCGGTAAAACCCTTTTGGCAAAAGCGGTTGCAGGTGAAGCGGATGTACCATTCTTCTCCGTTTCAGGTTCAAGCTTCATCGAAATGTTTGTCGGTGTAGGTGCGAGTCGGGTAAGAGATCTTTTTGAAAATGCCAAAAAAGAGGCACCTTCTATCATCTTCATCGATGAGATCGACGCCATCGGTAAAAGCCGTGCGGCAAGCGGTATGATGGGTGGAAACGACGAACGTGAACAAACCCTCAACCAACTTTTGGCTGAAATGGACGGTTTTAGCTCCGACCAGTCACCGGTTATCGTTCTTGCGGCAACCAACAGACCGGAAGTACTTGACGCGGCACTTTTAAGACCGGGACGTTTCGACAGACAGGTTCTTGTAGACAAGCCTGACTTCAAAGGACGTGTACAAATCCTGAAAGTACATATCGAAAAAATCAAAATCGCAGACGATGTCGATCTTGAAGAGATCGCAAGACTCACAGCAGGACTTGCCGGTGCGGACTTGGCAAACATCATCAACGAAGCGGCACTTCTTGCAGGTAGAAAAAACAAAACACACGTCGAGCAAAAAGACTTCTTCGAAGCGGTTGAACGTGCTATCGCCGGTCTTGAGAAAAAGTCCAGACGTATCAACCCGAAAGAAAAACGTATCGTTGCCTATCATGAAAGTGGTCACGCACTCATCGCCGAAACAACTTCAGGAGCGAAAAAAGTTTCTAAAGTTTCTATCGTTCCAAGAGGTTTGGCAGCACTGGGTTACACACTCAACACACCTGAAGAGAACAAATACCTCATGCAAAAACATGAACTGATTGCAGAGGTAGATGTACTGCTTGGCGGTCGTGCAGCGGAAGAAGTTTTCATCGGAGAGATTTCGACAGGAGCCGGAAACGACCTCGAACGTGCAACAGACATCGTCAAAGCGATGGTCGGTCTCTACGGTATGAGTGACGTTGCAGGTTTGATGGTACTTGAAAAACAGAGAAACACTTTCCTTCAGGGCGGTACGGTCAAAGAGTACAGTTCCAAAACAGCGGAAAAAGTGGACGAATATGTCAAAAACTTCCTGGATGAACGTTATAAAATCGTCTTACAAAGACTCAAAGACTATAACGGCGCTATCGAAGCGATGGTGGAAGAGCTTTTCAAAACCGAAACGATCGAAGGTAAAACCGTTGTCGACATCATCAAAAAGTATGAAGAAGAACACGGTATGGAGAGTATGCTTACAGATCATGAAGAGCCAAATGACGATATCAATCAGGCGATCAACAAAGAAGAGCAGAAAAAAGAGCAACCTTCTAAAACAGATGAAGAAGAAAAAAGTTCCGATACACAACAACAATCTCAAAACGACAAAAACGATTCCGAACAATCACAAGAAAAGAAAGAAGAAGAGTAACACTTCTTCTTCCTTTTCCTTCCCTCCCCATCCGACAACCTCCCTTTTCCAAAGCATCCCGAAAACAAAATTAACCCCTTTTTAATGAGGAATATACGATAATCACCAAAAAATCCGAAGAGTTTGTATGAGTGATAAAATCGTAAAAATATTTGATACTACTTTAAGAGACGGAGAACAAAGCCCCGGCGCTTCGATGAATATGGAAGAGAAAATTCAAATCGCACTCCAGTTGGAGAAGTTGCGTGTAGATATCATCGAGGCAGGTTTCGCCGCAGCAAGTCCCGGAGACTTCGAAGCGATCGAAAACATCTCCAAAGTGATCGAAAACTCCACAGTATGTTCTCTGGCAAGAGCCTTGAGCCGTGATATCAAAGCAGCGGGTGATGCCATTGCACATGCAAAACACCAACGTATACATACATTCATCGCAACCAGTCCTATTCACATGCAATACAAACTGCAAATGACGCCCGAGCAAGTCATCCAAAAAGCGGTCGAAGCGGTAGAATATGCCAAAACTTTTACCGACGACGTAGAGTTTAGTTGTGAAGATGCAGGACGAAGTGAGATGCCCTTTTTAAAGGAGATACTTGACGCAGTCATACAAGCGGGTGCAACGACGCTTAACATCCCCGATACCGTCGGATACCGTATGCCCGATGAAATGGGTGCGATGATCAAAGAGTTACACAACTTCGTGGGCGATCGTGCCGTCATCTCCGTACACTGTCACAACGACCTCGGACTCGCCACCGCCAACTCTTTAGCCTCCATCCAAAACGGTGCCAGACAGGTAGAGTGTACCATCAACGGTTTGGGTGAACGTGCCGGAAATGCCGCGATGGAAGAGATTGTTATGGCGCTTAAAACCAGAAGCGACTTTTTCAAAGGTATAGACACCAACATCAACACCAAAGAGATCTATCCAGCCAGTAGACTCGTGGCAAATATCACAGGTATCGCACCGCAACCAAACAAGGCGATTGTCGGTAAGAACGCGTTTGCGCATGAAAGCGGTATCCATCAGGATGGTGTGTTGAAGCATCAGGAAACATACGAAATCATGAAAGCTGAAGATATCGGTCTGGACAATGCAGAAACCATTGTACTGGGTAAACTCTCCGGTCGTCACGCCTTTAAAGAGAAGATCGAATCCCTCGGATATAAACTCACAGAAGAAGAACTCAACCAATCTTTTGCACGTTTCAAACTCCTTGCCGATAAGAAGAAAGAGATCTTCGATGATGATTTACGTGCTATCATTACCGATGAGATCGTACAGGTTCCAAAAACCTATGAACTTATCAATCTGCAAATCAACGACTGTATGAACGGAGTACCAAGTGCCGCAGTTTGTATCAAATACGAAGGCGAAGAGATCACCGATGCAGGAATAGGAAACGGTACGATGGATGCTATTTTTAAAACGGTCGATCGTATCTCTTCTATTCCCGGTGAACTCAAAGACTATAAAGTCACAGCCGTCACACAAGGCAAAGACGCCCTTGCAAAAGTGACCGTCAAAGTCAGCTTCGATCCGGCACTCTCCAGTTTTACCGGACACGGTCTGAGTATCGACACGATGGTGGCCAGTGCCAGAGCATACATCAGTGCGCTTAACGCGTATGTTTACGAAAAAGAGAATAGAAGCAAAAGAGACAGAGGAGGCATCTAACCGTGGGAATGGGAGTCGAAACGAGGATCAACTATTTTCTGTTCGGTGTTTTTACCGCCGCAGTTATTCTACCGTTTCTTGACGGTATCGTCGCCCTCTCCCTCGCCGTACTTCTTCTGATCTATTTGATTGTCGTCGTTTCGCTGCACTTCAAACGTAAAAAAGATCAACGCAACACTAAACTCAAAATCAAAAAGACAAAAGAGCACAAGTTTTTAGAAAAACTGCAAAAGAAAAGAAAAGTGGAGCAACACCAAAAACATGATGCCATCAACAACCAGATAGCACATATTCAGGAGATCTGGGACTTAAGCAAAGCACAACAAAAAACTTTTGTGGACTTTGTCGAAAAACGCGCCTACACAGACCTCTATACGAAAATGACAAACTCCCTGCTGCCGCAACTCATCAAGATGATCGAGATTTGCCTGGAACAGCACAAAGCGGGATGTAAAAGAGAAGTACAAAAACGGATCAACGAACTGGTAAAGATCATGAAAGCGGAGATCTCACGCAAAAAAGCGAAAAAAAGAGATGATTTTGAAACTACCAGCGAAGTATACGACCAGCTTTTATATGAAATACATCCAAAACATAAGTAGACTATTTGTAAATATCACCTCTGTTACCTATGTCTAAAACTAAAATAACAATCTCCTCTTCAAAGATAGTATATAAAATCCGATAACTACCTACCCGCAGTCTGTAAATAATATCTTCACTTTTGAGCTTTTTGATATCAAGTTCATGTGTATGGGGATCTTTTACCAAAAGTTTAATCGCCGAGAGTAAGCGACTGCGATCTTTCGGTGTTCTTGATTTTAAAAATTTTGCGGCTTTTTTGGATAACTCTACATTAAACACTTTTTTCAAACTCTTCTAAAGAGATAAATGCATCTTTTTTACCGTTTTTGTAGTCGGTTATCATTTCATGCAACTCTTTTTCAAGTTCGGGAGAGAGTGTATCAAAATCTTCCTCTTTGAGGAAGATTTGCACGTCTTGTTTTGGCAAGTGTTTCAAAAAATAGAGAACTTTTTCAAAAGCGTTGTCGCTGATTTTCAACTCAACTGTTTTCATGAAGTTCTCCTTTTTCCTAAGATTTTAAACATATCATAGCATATTCAAAACTATTTAGCAATACCTTCACGCTCTACCAAATACCCCTCCATCACCATAAAATCGAGGTTTGTGTCTACAAAATCTCTGAGTGCGTGTTGTGGTGTCAAAACCATTGTACGCCCGTGTTTATTAAAAGAGGTGTTGATAATCACGCCAAAACCGGTCAGTTCTTTGACTCTTAAGATCATCGCGTAGTAGTTCGGGTTGTCTTCGGGAGAGACAAACTGTACTCTTGCAGTCAAGTCTACATGCACCGCTCCGGGGATTTGCTCTTTGAACTCCTTTTTGAGCTTGAAAGCGATAGTCATATGCTTGTTATCATACGCTTTTTCAAAAAGTCTTTCTCTCTCTTCTGCCAACATAGACGGACAAAACGGCTGAAAAAGCGGTCGCTTTTTGATCTCTTTGTTGATAAGTTTTTGAATCTCTTTGTTGCGTACATCCGCTATGATACTACGATTTCCGAGTGCTCTTGGACCAAACTCGCAACGCCCGTGAAACAGAGCCCCTATCTTCCCCTCCACAATCATCTCGGCAGCTTTAAGATAGGCTTCTTCACCTAAAAAACGGTAGGAAAGTCCGCTTTTTTCCAACACTCCCCGTATCTGCTCTTTTGTGAAAACAGAACCATAATAGGGCATCATAGAAAATGAAAACGACTCTTTTTGTTCAGGGTGCAGTTGCAAATATTTCATGATAGCCGCTCCCTGAGAGATACCGTCATCCCCCATCGCAGGGATGATAAACATCTCTTCGAAAAGCTCCTCAAAAATCTTCATATTCATGATAACATTTGCCGTCACACCTCCGGCAAGAGCGATCCTTTTATAAGGATACTTCGCCTTGACAACGCTAAGATAAGAGAGTACTATCTCCTCCAGAGCTCTTTGCAATGCCGCAGAGATATCCTCTTTACTCAACTCTTCAAAAAGCGTTTCAAGATTTTCAGGATCGAAGATGACGTTTAGCATATCGGTATCAAGCTCCATAGCCATCCTCTTCTCATCTATCTGTACCGCTGCCATCAAATCTTCATAAAGTCTGTTTTGATGATTTCCAAAAGCTGCCAGTGCTTCCACTTTTCCTTCGTCCGCATTGGGTGTATATCCCAACAAATAGGTAAAAATCGAGTAAATATTTCCAACCGACGCATAACCGCTATCGGCAAAATCATACATCTTCATGTTTTCAACATAACGGTTCTGACTGGCTCCAAGCTCTGTAAACACACCGTTTTTCACTTCATAGAGCTTGGAAAAACAACTATCCCCTTCTCCGTCGAAAGTAAATACCAATGTCTCTTTAAAACCGGAAGCATAGTAAGTCGAGTAAGCATGTGTAAGATGATGTTCGTAAAATGTCATATCGATTTTGGCATTTGGAAAGATCTTACGTAAATGTTTTTCGATGATGGCATCTAAAGGAAGTTTTTTACCGCTAAACTGCATTTTCAGATAGCTGCGTCCCTCTTTGCTTTTTACAAATGTCATCAGTTGCGCTACTTTACCCTTACTCTGCAAAGCCTCTTTACGCTGCACAAAATCTTTGATATAAAGTTCTTCGTCGCTTCCCTGCAACATTTTTCGAAGAGCGGTTGTCATCTCGTAGGCATACTCGTTAAATATACGCTTTTGAAATGCCAAAGTAGCGATACCCACATGAAGCTCTTGTATCGTTTCAGGCTCGATCTTTTTATAACGTAACATTTCATGAAGTGCATCTATAGGAAAAATCGAATCGTGTTTAATCCGTGTGATACGTTCTTGTGAAAGTCCGTATACATCATCTTCAAAAATAGCAAAAATACTCGTATCGTGTCCACCGAAAAAGTTCAACCCAAGCGTAAGTGACTTCATGAAACTCCTTTTAATTTTCAATTATAAACTATCTGATATATCGGCAAATCATATAAAATATATAAGATTATCATTAAACATTTAAGAATATTTTACGATATACTGATAATAAATCATAACACAAGGAGCTGTTTTAATGCCAACGATCTCGATAATGATTCCTGCATACAATCATGAAAAATACGTCAAACAAACTCTCGACTCAATTTTGCAGGATCCTTACCCCAACAAAGAGATCATCATCATCAATGACGGCTCCACAGACGATACCCACTCTCGTATCGAAGAGTGGATCGCACAAAACGGTGAAAAAATCACCGTCACCTACATCAATCAGGAGAATATGGGGCTTACCAAAACCCTCAACAAACTCCTGAAACACGCATCCGGAGAGTATCTCGTCGCACTTGCCAGTGATGACTATCTTCTACCGGGCGGATTACAAAAACGCTTCGACTATCTGCAACAACATCCCGAAAAATCTGCCGTTTTTGCCGACTGTATCGTCGTAGACAATGACAACAACACACTCTATGAAAGCGGACTATTCGAACTTCGCCACGCAAACAAAGCAAAACTGCTTACCGACGAAGGCATCAAAGAGGAGTTTATCTCCAACTTCGCCGTTCCGGGTCCCGTGCTGATGGTCAGACGCGACTACTATAAAAAATTCGGCGGTTTCAACGAAGAGATGTATATGGAAGATTACGATCTCTACCTTAAGTTTGCCGCAAAAAACCTCATCGGCTTTTTAGATGAAAAAGTAAGCGCTTACCGACTTCATGAAACCAACATGAGTGCGGGGAACAACGCAAAATTTATCAACCTGCTCATAGACAGCCGCAAAACGCTGCTCTCACACTGGAACGACTTTTACGGCTATCACAAACTTTTACTTACCAAAGAGATTATCAAATTTTCCCTGCGTATCCAACTGCAACGCTTTAAAAATCTTGCAACGCAGAGATAATCTCTTCCACCTCTTTTTTCCCAAGCATTTCATGAAGGGGGATACTCAATATTTCATGATGTATCTGCTCGGTTAAAAAGAGGTGTAAACCGCCATACTCCCTGTATGCATCCTGCTTATGCGGCGGGATGGGATAGTGGATCATCGTGGCGATACCTCTTTGCTCCAAATGTTTTTGCAAAGCATCCCTCTCTTTCGTACGTACGACAAAAAGATGCCAAACGTGTTCATTGCCCTCTTCCACGACAGGTAAAACAAGTTTTTCATTATCAATTCGACGCAGATACTCTTTGGCTATCTCCGCTCTTTTGGCATTGTTCGCATCCAAATACGGTAACTTTACGGATAAAAATGCCGCCTGTATCTCATCAAGTCTGCTGTTTAAACCTTTATACCTATTTTCATACTTTCTGCCGCTACCGTAGTTTCGAAGGATACGAACCGTCTCCGCCAATGCCAGGTCATCGGTCGTTACCGCGCCACCGTCGCCTAAAGCCCCCAGATTTTTCCCCGGATAGAAGCTAAATCCTGCCGCATCGCCGAGACTTCCCACTCTCTTGCCAAAGTGTCTGGCACCGTGCGCCTGAGCACCGTCTTCGACTACTTTAAGATCATACTTTTTGGCAATCTTTCCAATTTCACGCATATTTGCACTCTGCCCGTACAGATGTACCGCCAAAATCGCTTTCGTTCTTGGTGTGATCGCCTCTTCGATCTTTTGCGGATCGAGGTTGTAGGTATCAAGATCAGGCTCGACAAAAACGGGAGTCAAACCGTTTTCGCTCACCGCAAGGATAGATGCGATGTAAGTATTTGCCGGGACAATCACTTCATCACCCTCTTTAAGCACACCCATCTCTTTGTAAGCGCGAAAAATCAACACCAATGCATCCAAACCACTCGCCACGCCTACGGCATACCTGCTTTCACAATACTCTGCAAACGCATCTTCAAAAGCATTTACTTCTTTACCTAAAATATACCACCCACTCTCGATCACACGCGTTGCTGCCTGCGAAAACGCTTTCATATACGGAGCGTTGATGGTTTTAAGATCCAGAAACGGTATCATGAAAGACTCCATTCGTAACGATCGTTTACCACCACTCTGGCACCAAAGCGCTCTTTTTGATCGATAAGCCCGGTATTGAGCACACGCCCGTTCTCTTCGTTGGAAGTACCGAAGTCAAAGTAACGATACCCCTCTTCTTTTCGCTTATGGATCAAGTCGTCTATCAAAAAGTCGAGTGCACCGATTTTTCGACCTTCGTTGGAGTTGGCAACATACTGCAAATGGCAAAGTTCGGGGTTTTCAAAGGTAATCCCTCCTGCAAGCAGTTTTCCCTCTTTTTTGACTAGAAAGAGACGTATATTTTTAGGAAAGCGTTCGTTTAAAAGGGTGATCTCATCCAAAGAGTGTACCGGTTTGGAGTCGTGTTGCTGCTTGAGTATCTCTTCCAAAAGCCCCCAAAACTGTGCAAAATCCCTGCTCTCTTCTATCTCAAAGCCCTCTTTTTTCGCCTTTTTCAAACTCCATTTACGACCGTTGGAGTATTTGACAGGCTTTTGCAGATCGATCACCGCTCCCGCATCGCGCTGAATCAACTTTGCATTTTGAATAAAGAGTGCATACAAATCTTCCTGCGCAGGTTTTAGATGATGAATAAAAGGAATGGTTTTGTAAATCACTTGAGAAAAACCTTCTTCTTTTAAGTACGCTTTTAACGCTTCAAAAAGTTCCAGCATCGTTTCCTGTTTCATGTTGTCATTGACGATAAATCCGCCGTATGTAAGCCCCTGATGGGAAAAAAGTGTCGTTTCATCACTTTTGTTTGCAGGTAAAAGCGCTATAAGCTTCTCTTTGTCGTCATAAAAAAGGAGCGAAAAATCTTCAAATCTATCCTGATGATATGAAAGATAATCCCTATGAAAAAAGAAATGGTAATTTTTGGCATTGCGTAAAAAATCATTCCATTGATTTTTCAAACTCTCTTCATAACGTACGATCTTCATGAAGCCACCTTCGCAAGTTCCAAAAACTCTTCATAACTATGTATATATTCGGCAGGGTCGTATAAAGAGTCAGACAATACCATCAACACGGCATCTTTGGAAAAATGCTCCATCTCTCCCCAAACCAGCGGCTCTTGTAGCAGACCTTTATCTGGACTATCAAGGACTACCCTCTGTTTTTCTTTACCGTCATCCAAAACAATCGTACAACTACCATGTACACATACCAGTACCTGGGCAGAAGTACGATGTGCATGGGCACCACGTTTGACATCCGAATCCACCCCGTAGATAAAGAAAACACGTTTCATATGAAATGGAATATCTTTATTCTCTTCGATAGCAATCAACGATCCGCAACTGCAATCTTCATCCTTTCTGACGATAAAAGGTATACTTTTTACCTGCATAGGTTTACTCCTTTTTATTTACTTTACTTCGGATACAATCGTCTTTACCAAATAAAAATTTAATTTCCTTTTATAACTAACTCAATTATATTAGTCAATTTTCGCATAATTAAAGATATTATAATCAAAAAGGAGTCTCTCATGCAAAGATTTTCTCTTCTGCTCGCCGTACTTTTTTTCCTGGTAGGATGTGCAAGTAAAAGCGTCGAACCCTCACAAATCAGCTATGATTTCTGGCTTGCGCAAAAAAAACATGACATACAAAAAGCAGCAAAATATACCCTCAAACAAGATCCGAACGCTACAAAACTACACAATAAAATAAAAATCAAAGCGATTACAACACAAAAGCCTAAAGTAGAGGGAAACAAAGCACTTGTACCGACCACTTTGGAACTTGAAGATATTAGCTTGCTGCAAAACAATTCCGCACCGACACCCGTTTCGTTCGAGACGGTTATGTATAAAAAAGAGGATAAGTGGAAAATCGATATGTTCGAAACAAAAAAAGCGCTTTACCTTGCTACAGGTAAAGCCTACGCACAAAATATGGGAAAAGATTTTGCAAAAAATATAAACGATATCTTCCAAAACGGCAAAGCGTTTCAAGGTGTATTTCAACAGCTGATAAAAGGACTTCAAAAAACACTGGAGACAGAAAATAAGCCTAATTAATTTCAAAACTAAATTATGATATAATAATTCATTATAGACTATAACAAAGGAAAGAGATGAAAAAATTAGTTGTCTTAGCTACTTTACTTACAGCAAACCTGCTTTTTGCTTCACACGGCGGAGCATCTTCCGTCAAATGCGACTTGAAATACAACCACTGTATGGGTGACTGTTCCGTAAAATACGGAAGCGATACCGAGTGTGTAAAACAGTGTAAAATGAACTATGAAAACTGTAAAGCAGGAATACATACCGAAGAGTACACTGCACCAAAAGCAGCAAAAACCGAAGCACCTGAAAAAGAAGAACACAAAGAAGCTGCACACCACTAAAACCAAAGATATGATCTGAAATACAGATCATATCTTCTCTATCTATTCAATACCCACTTAATTAAACGGATATTCGATCACTTCCACTACAACATCTCCGCTGAATTTATCTCCTTTAAAAGGATATACTCCGGGCACCAACGGAACACTGAACTCACTACTGCCTATATTTGCATAACGTCTGTCACGAATACTTTCATAAACTTTATAACGTAAATCACCGTCAATCTCTTTTGCGTTGATCTGAATTGTCATAGCTCTTTCGTACGGCGTTACGAAGTCGTCGAACAAAACTTGATCGACTATTTTTGTCTGACGTTTTTTCTTATATTTGACAATAGGAGGCACACCGCCGTCATACAAACGCTCCGAGACAGGATCATCCATCCCGAAAAAGAGATTTAGCGCAGGAGAATAGACACGACTCTCAAAAATCACCTCGGCAGGCAACTTTTTATAGTACCACTTGTTTTTCTCTTTGATATCATCCACCTTGACGTTACGCAGCGTGATACGCACACGTTTGTTCGAACTTAAAAAGTTCACCACTTCCGCCCACAGTGCATGGCTATCTTTCACACCAAGATGTGTCTGATGCAAATAAGTGTGCGTAGGACTCTCGTTCATAAAACGATACTCCGGTAGCACGGATGAGAAATAGGTATCACGGGAGATCTGGTAGCCGTCATTTGGCCAAAACTGCCCGTGTAAAAGCAGTAACTTCGTCAAAAGCCCCTCTTTGGGATGATCGTCCGTAGAAGTTTCAAACCCAAGCAATATATCTTTATAGTAAGGGCTCTTGCCCACCGCACGAGGAGAACCGAATGCATTTGTCACCCAGTTGTACTTCATATGTTTGATATCTATCGAAACATCTTCTACCGAATCATACAATTTAAAAAGCAAACTTTCACTTGCCGCATAGTTACCGTTTACCACACCCTCTATACTTAGCCATCTGGCTATCTTCTTTTTGCTTGCAAGTCCCTCGACATCTTTTTCTATCAGCCATCTCGTCACCAAAGAACCCATACTACCGCTAATGAAATTTACCTGTTTCGCACCTGTACGCACCAGTAAATGTTTCGTAAACTTCGCAACGATCATCGCATAACGAGGGATCCCTCCACCGTACTGCTTTGTCACGGCATCGATATCGTCTATATCTTGCTGCGTATAGTACTCCGGCGGCGTATCACCGTAATACCCTACCGACGCGATAAGATGATCTCCTAAAAAATAGTCGCTGTTTGCAAATAAAGGCTCTACTTTTTCATCACCGTACACACCGTTTTGACGATATCCCTGCGTATCGAAACCATGCACATATACAGTCACCGTATCTTTCAAATCATATGCTTTCGCTTCAACAAAAGATACTACCGCCACCAACAACCAAAATAAAACAAAAACGTTCTTAGCCATCCCTTTCATACTTCCACCTTTTTAGAGAAATGAAATACTACTTTATCACACTAGCTCTTAACAAAATTTAAAATATTACATAATTTTTATAATTAATTCTATATACAATATCTTATTTTAATCTCTACAGCTTGACGGACTTTATTTAAAAAAAATACACAAAAGTCGATATATCTTCAAAATAACCGAAAAATGGAATATACATACTCATGAAAAACAGATTAGCAACTAAACACTCTATCAAACACAAGTTTTTTCTATATCTCGGTGCTACGGTTCTGATTTTTGTAGGTATAGTCAGCACCCTCTCCTACAAAGGAGCAAAGCAAGAACTGGAAAACAGTGTCCGTCAAAACCTCGAAGTGCTGAGCGAATCCATTTACCAGACGATGACAAACAGTATGCTCACCGGTTCTCCCCAAATCGTACAAGACGCGGAGAAAACAGCCACCACAATCAAAAATGTCGATCACCTCAACATCGCAAAATCCAGACAAATCATCCAAAACTTCGGTCTTAATGAAACCTATACGACAGATCCGAAAATTTTGAAAGTTTTTCTGAGCAAAAAACCTATCGTTCATGAATTAAACGACAACAACAAACACCAAATGCAAATCCTTAAACCCTTCATCGCTGAAACAAAATGTATCAGTTGCCACACATCAGCCAAAGAAGGAGACGTCTTAGGAGTCATGGACTTGCGTGTTTCTCTCGATGAAAGCGATGCGAACATCTCTTATTTTACAAAGATGATCACACTTTCAAATATACTCCTTGCATTGGTACTGGTAGCAGGCGTTCTCTTCTTACTAAGCCGTCTGGTTACGAAACCTCTTCGAAATATGATCGATGTAATCAAAGAACTTTCATCAGGCAGCCGTGACCTGACAAAAAGAGTAGGTGTCGACAGCGACGACGAGCTAGGAGAGATCGCAAAAAATTTCAACCGTTATCTTGACGGTATCGAACAAAACTACAAAGAAGAGCGCCGGTTTATCTCTGAAGCACAAAAAACCATAGACCATGCAAAACGAGGGAAATACAGCGAACTCATCACCGCACAAACCCAAAGCCAGACACTCAACGAGTTTAAAAACAGTGTCAACGATATGCTACACGCAACCAAGCAAAACTTCGATAAACTCAACTCCGTCCTCGAACAGTACACCAAACACAACTACACACCGGAAATCAAACTGGAAAATATCGAAAAAGATGGAGCATTTTCTATCCTTGTAGAGCATATCAAAAAACTAAGAGATGTCATCACCCAAATGCTCATAGAAAACAAAAAAACCAGTATGCAACTTAACAGCTTCAGCGATATCCTGCTTGAAAATGTCGAAGCCGTAAACAAAAGCACCATCACAACCGAAGAGTCCTTGCAAAATGTAACCAAATCCCTTGTGCATATCACAGACAATATCACCCACAACACAAACAACGTCACCCATATGTCCAACCTCGCCAAAAATGTTACGACTTCTGCAAAACAGGGTGAGTCTCTCGCCAGTGAAACCGCGAACGCTATGGAAGAGATCAACGAACAAGTATCCGCTATCAACGAAGCGATCACCGTCATCGACCAAATCGCATTTCAAACCAACATCCTCTCGCTAAACGCAGCCGTAGAAGCAGCAACCGCAGGAGAAGCAGGAAAAGGCTTTGCCGTCGTTGCCAGTGAAGTAAGAAACCTCGCCAGCAAAAGTGCCGAAGCCGCCCATAAAATCAAAGAACTTGTCGAACAGGCATCTTCTAAAACTACAGACGGCAAAGAGATAGCCACACAGATGATCGAAGGTTACAATAAACTTATCAACAACATCTCCGAAACGGTAACTTCTATCCAAGAGATCGAAACCGCCTCCATCGAACAGTCAAAAGCGATCGAAGAGATCAACAAAACCGTTCAGGAAGTCACAAAACAGACAAAACTCAACGCAGAGATCACCAAAAAGACACAAACTGTTGCCATCCAAACCGACAAAATGGCAAAATTTGCCGTTAAAAAGATCGATGAAAAAGAGTTCATCGGCAAAGAAACGATACGACTCAAAGACAATATATTATGATTTTTGCACGTATTTTGATCGTTTTCATCGCACTGGTAGTACCAACTTTTACCTATCTGGCAAAAGGTTCAACACCACCGCAAATCGTAAAAGATGAAAAACGATACTTTAGCATCGAAGAAAATCCAAACCTACCGGCATATAAACGCTATGCCCCTCTCATGAAAGATACCATCATCTGGTTCGGAATTTTCGCTCTTTTATACGGAGGAACCAAAAGAGTCCAAAAAGGCGGTATATTATTTTCCATATTGCTGCTATTACTCTTCGCCTTTTTGATCGCCAAATACTTCGACTATGCAGTGGAAGAGAGCTCACATCTTCATGATGAAGCAGACAAGTCAGGGTTTTTGTATTGGTTGGGGTGAGGATAATAAGGAGAGTTGTAGAGATACAAACCTTTTTTCAACGAGATCAGTAACCCCTTTTGTTTCATGTATTTTATTTTGTCATTGATATATTTATATCCACTCTCAGTAAGCAAACTTTTGATAGTAGCGTAATCCACCAGAGGTCTTTTTTGCAGAATTTTTTCTATGAGTTCATCCATAAAGCATACTATTTTAAATGCATATTAACATGGTACTATTTTTTATACTTTTTATTCAAACCGTTCATACATTTCCCGATTTCCCCGAAGCTCTCTTTCACGAATTTTCCGGATTATTTTTTGGTATTTTTCATATCTGTTCTCTGCAAATGCCCGAATAGACTTTACTTCTGACTGTTTCAAATCTTCAAGTAACTCCATACATCTAACGTACCTATTGGTATCTGAACCAGACCATGCTGACGGAATCAAACCTTCCAGCAAACTATCCAACGCGCTTTCCATATCATCAGTTTTTTGTAGCAATTGATAAATAACCGGTTTTACCCTTTTCTGCTCATCCAAGGGGTTGATTCCGTCTCTATACCTGACTGGTCTTTATAGCGAAATACACCATGAGGCTTATAAAACTCTCTACAAAACAATAAATAACAAAACCATTCAAAGTTATCCTGCGGATTTTCACTAAACTTTGCTTTAAAAAGATCCCAGTTAGGTTTGATCATACTTTTACATCTCTTCTTTTAACACTTTATACAATATTTTCCAATAATCCAGAGGGAAATTCTCTTATACTAAAAGTCTTGATAAAGTTACTCCCGTTACTGTGATACATATTACTATAATTTTTACAAGAATTCTACAAAATATTCAGATATTGAAAATAACTAACAATAACGACTCAAAGAAGAATGATTTGGAAGAGTAAAACATATTACAACATAATGCGCCACAAAAACGCCACAAGGTATTTTTAGAAGTCATTGAAATAGCGTAAACAAGGGAATAAAAGTGGCGCGGCGGACGAGACTCGAACTCGCGACCCCCGGCGTGACAGGCCGGTATTCTAACCAACTAAACTACCGCCGCGCAACAAAATTAAGAAGCAATGGTGGTCGCTAGTGGACTCGAACCACTGACATCCACCTTGTAAGGGTGGCGCTCTACCAA
>Ga0256843_1001429_pt1 | contig 18903 bp, 18 predicted proteins | sample AlvinellametaG_FD_191572 | JGI IMG/M metagenome (GOLD analysis project Ga0256843, IMG submission 191572) | Pompeii worm associated microbial communities from hydrothermal vent at the East Pacific Rise, Pacific Ocean - Alvinella | ecosystem: Host-associated > Annelida > Integument > Unclassified ... | reverse complement strand
GTGGACGGTATCACCGGGTTTGGCTTCGGTCGGGGTGACATCTTTGTCCAGGGAGAGTGCCGCCTGACATGCTGCCCCGTCACCAAAACCGTCTATATTGCCGACCCCGCCCAGATCCTCTGCGATGGCTGTTTGGGTTGTATCATCGATGGTATAGCGGTAGATATGGTACTGATCGCCTGAGTCGGTAGATCGATTATATTTATCCTTATTGTCACCATCGCCGTTGTCGTCGTTTCGTTTGTTCATCCAGGCATAGAGTCGCCCCTGGGCATCGAACCATTGGGATCCGGAGTCACTGTTTGGCCAGGGGGGAGTGACCCCGGCAGGGTAGATCGTAGTGTACTCTCCCAGAGAGGTGCCGTTCTTATCATAGACTTTGATCGTCCCATTGCCATCTGCACTCTTGACAAAACTGTAGATATTGCTGTTAAGGGGATGGATGGCGATATCCGATCCGACTTCGGCCGGGATCGTCCCGATATAGGTTGCGGTCAAACCGTCCTCGGAGAGCTGGAATTTGTGCAGCTTTTCCAGGTGGCTATCATTATCATCCACATAGATGATGCCGTCATAGCTGACATCCAGTGCCGCAAAACCGATATGGACAGTTGACGGTTTATCCAGACGAAGCGTTTTGATGGTCTTGGCCCAGTCGACTGAACGGATTGTGTTGTACCCTTCGCTGTCATGCAGTTGCGTGTCGACCGCGAAAAACCGCCCATGCTGGATACTGTAGCCCACAGCGTTGGTATAGAGTATCGGTGTATTACCGTTTGCCTTGCCATAATAGGAAAGAGTTGCATCGACAAAATCTGCACCATAAATAGCCGATGCGGCATCGTAAGCGGAATTTCCACTGGTAAATTTATACCCCGACTGCGCACACTCCCAAACAGTATCGGGCGCTACCGAACGATAACCGGGCTCATTGGGATCGTTGAATTTGTTTGCCAGGTCATCATAAGGATGGTCGATTGAACCATCAGGATCAGTATAGGTAGCGTTGACATCATCAGTAGTTACTCCACTCTCATCCACATCGGCGATCCCGTCATTGTCGCTGTCAAGGTCGAGGAAATCGGGAGTCCCATCACCGTCGGTATCGACCGGAGTCAGCGGACCGTAGTCGGGCACACCCTCAGCATCCACATTGTTACTGACGTTTCCGTCGTTGCCTGGATAGTTGGCAGTCGACTGTGCCTCTACTGTATCGGGGATGCCGTCGTTGTCGCTGTCGAGATCCCAATGGTTGGGGATGCCGTCCCCGTCCAGATCGTAAGGGCTCTCTACCGCTCCGTTTTCATCTCCGATGCTTGCATTGCTGTCATTATCATCCAGATAGGCGGGGATACCGTCACCATCCGCATCGGCATCGGGATCGCCGGCAAAGCTCTCATTGACATCAAGGATCCCGTCGTTGTCGTCATCCAGATCGTCATAGTCCTCGATACCGTCGCCGTCGGTATCCTTCGGAACCATGACATAGGGACAGGCTGCGCCATCATTTCGACCGGTGACATCTGTCTCCATAAACAGTTCTGCCTGGGGATTATTCGTATTATAATCTTTGACAAGATAAATGTTACCCTTGTTGTAACTGACATAGAGATTGCCCAGGGCATCGGTAAACGCAGCACCGTAGAAGTTCCCCGTAGGAAGCCCGGACACACTGCCGCGTTTGGTGACTTTTGTATTGGAAAGATCCCACTGATACAGGTTACCGTTTTTATCTGCCCCCCAAAAAGAGTTGGTTTTAGGGATATAGACGATATCATAGACATCACCACTTGGAGTATCCCCGCTAAAATCAACATTGGTATACTCTGCTGTTGTCAAATCAACTTTTTTCAGATCCTGATCTTTAGAGAGCATAATATAGAGATACCCATTGGCGATATCACCCGTTGCGTATTTGGTCGAACCGATCTGTGTACCGCCGCTGTCATGAATGATACCCAGATCGTGTACCGAAGCGTTACCTTCGATCTGCATCAGGTGTTTTTCCCATACACCATACCCAAATCCATACATCATGTTATCATCAGGGTTATACCCGATGGCATTGATGTGATCCTGATTGCCGTCATCGTCGGTCAGCGGGCCTACATTTGTGTAGGATCCGTCTGCCGGATTGAGGATAGTCAGCTGATCACTCTGTGTCTGATAAAATCCCGGTTTACAAACGAAGGCATCCGCATGAAGTACCGCGGTTGTCATCGTCAGGGTTATCACTGCGATCATCTTCAGATACCGCTTTGTCAGGTTTTTTCTCTTCATTTGATGCTCCTTGCTTTTAGGGAAAGTTCCCTTGTCAGGTTTGGGGCTTGGGCTGCACGAACGCAGACAAGCCGTCTCTACGCAATCGCCGTATCGTCCCAATACGGTGTGGCGAATCATATGCTCGGATTATAGAAAAAAATTGTCAAACAAATATCAAATCTTCTACGTTATAATCGGAGGAACCCGGCGTAAAACGAAAGATCCAAAATTGGATTTTTTCGCTACAATTAGTGGACGACAATTTCTATGCATCAAGGATAAACAGATGGCCCAAAATACCGGCAATAACGTCGATCAGATCCGGGATCTGATCTTTGGACAGCAGATACGGGAATTTGAAGAGAAGTTCGCGCGTCTGGAGCAGGCGCTCAAATCGCATGAGACCAAAGCGGCCCAGACTCTGGAAAAGACCCTCGGAGCGCTGGAGTCGCGCCTGGAGCGAACCATCGGAGCGCTGGAGGAGAAGCTCGATCAGCTCAGTGCCGCCTCGCTCAAAGAACGTACCAGGCTGCGGGAGATGGTTGAGAGCAGTGATGAGCTGCTGCAGGCGTCGATGACTCAGATCAAAAATGATCTGGCAACCAAGCTGAAGCTCCTGGAGGAGAACACGGCTGATATGGGCAGTACGTTCCGGGATGAGATGCGGCAGATGCGTGACGAGATCGAAGCCGAAGTGGCCCGGAAGGTCGATGCCCTCTCAGCAGGCAAGCTTTCACGCGATACCTTCGCCCAGGTGCTGGTGGAGACCGCCATGCGCCTGCAGGGGCAGTCGCCCGAATCGGTAGCCGGATCGGACACCGATCGCAAGGAGAAGGGTCCTGAAAACGCAGACTGATGCCTACGACACCCTCCGTTCGCTCCTGATGGGAGAGGAGCTCGAGCAGCTTCGCCGTCTGGAGGAACGTCTGGGGTCGCTGGAGTCGCTCTCGGATGATCCGGAGGCTCTGGCGCAGAAGATCCTGCCGCTGTTTGACGATCTGCTGCTGACGCGGCTGCGTTCAGCCGACGGACGTACGCTTACGATACTTTCCGATCATATCGCCGCGGTGCTGGAGCGGGCTTCCCGCCACCATCTGCCCGATCTCAGCCGGGCGTTGCGGGAGGTGATCGCTCCGGCCATCAGCCGGGAGATCGAAGCCAATCAGGACAAAATGGTCGATGCACTCTATCCGATCATGGGGGGGATGGTCTCCCGGTATGTGACCCAGTCGATCCGGGAACTGATGGAGCGGATCAACGAAAAGCTCGAAGAGGGGCTTTCGCTGGAGCGTTACAAACGGAAGCTCCGATCCCGTATCACCGGGGTGAGTGAAGCGGAGCTGCTGGTAGAGGAGAGTGGGGAACCCACGATCTCCTCACTGATGGTGATCCACAAAGAGACCGGCCTGCTCATCGCCGAGGCACACCGCAAAGAGCGGACGATCGGGGATACGCAGATGGTCGCGTCGATGGCCAGCGCGATCCGGGATTTTATCAATGACTGGATCCGGAATCATCAGGGGGAGTTTTCGGAAGTGGAGATCCTCAGCTACGGCAATGCCTCGCTCTACATCGAAAGTGCCGGTTCGGTCTATATCGTCGCGTTTCTCGATGCGGAGCCTGAAAACGATCAGCGGCGACGGATCAATGCGTTCTTCGCCGGGCTGATCGCAAAGTACCGCCGGTTCTTTCAGGATTTTGACGGAGACAGCCGCGCCCATCAGATCGAAGAGATCAGTACCGAAATGGCCCGTTTTTTGCACGAAGAGGATGATGCCGGAGCGATGAGCGTTATCAAGCGAACCTCGACGCATACGCAGGTGGTTTGGGGTGTATTTTTGCTGGCGATGCTTGGGTATGGGCTCTATCTCTGGCTGAGCGGTCCGTACTACCACTACACCCTTGAGAAACGGCTGGAGCAGATGACCGGCCAGCAGGTCGAGATCGATGAGGAGGATGGGCGCTACCACCTGCGCGGGCAGGTAGCGAGTCTGGCCGAGCATCGGCGACTGATCCGTACGGCCCGGCGGCTGATCCGCGCGCCGATCGTGGATGAGACCCATGTGCCGGTGGCACGGATCGAACAGGCGATCAAAGCGGCCGACCGCCGTATCGACGATCTGGCCACGCGACTGCGGCAAATCGAACATGCCCGATCCCGCGGGAATGACGCATATCAAGAGATCCCGCGCCCCAAACCGGTATCATCACCTCTAAAAAAGGCCGAAACCCCCTCTACGGTATCGGAGCGTCAGCCATGATACGAAAAAAGATCCTTCTTATCGGTGATTTTGGCGTGGGCAAGACCAGTCTGATCCGTCGGTATGTCGATGATACGTTCGATGACAGCTATCTGACGACCATCGGGGTGAAGATCTCCAAGAAGCTGCTGGAGCTTGACGGAACCACCTGTGAACTCCTGATCTGGGATATCGAGGGGGCCACCCCGATCAAGCACATCCCCGAAAGCTACTTCAAAGGGGCTGCCGGAGCGATCTTCGTGGGGGATGTGGACCGGAACGAAACGCTTGAGAACGTGAACAGCCACATCGATCGCTTCCTCTCCCTCAACCCGGATGCTTCCTACGTCATCGCTTGGAACAAAGCCGATCTGCTGAGCGACGAACAGCGCAGAGAGATCGAGTCATTCCTGCCGGCACAGGCACTGCTCACCTCGGCCAAAGATGACCAAAACGTTTCCGAGCTTTTCACCACTTTGACCCGGGAGATGCTTGCATGAAAAACATTCAGATCATCCTCAACGCCATCCTCTCCAAAGAGATCTTTGACTACATCCTCATCGACCGTGCCTTCCGGGTGACGGGTGCTTCGGAGGGGGTGGTGCGCTATCTCCGTGAGCCGCTGAAGAACGGGGATGAGATCTTCGTCCATTTGCCGGAGCTGGTCGGCAGGGAGGTGGAGATCGAAGCGATCTTTGCGGATCCCGGGGCACAGATCCGACTGGAGACGATCCAGAAGAACGATCACTACATTGATTTGTCGGTGGAGCATTATGATGCGAGTACGGTTTTGATGCTTGTGCATAATGTGACAGCTGCCACACGGGCCCGGCAGGGGGTTCTACAGAAAAGTAATGAAGCGACCCTGCTTTATACGATGCTGCAAAAGATCATCGATGCACAGGGATCGTTGCTTTTTGTGGTCGATCGGGAAGGGAAGATCGAGTTTGCCAACCGGCAGTTCTACCGGCATTTTGGGGAGAGAGAACCGCAGCTCTATCGGCATGTGAACAAAAATCTCACCAGCTATGCCCAGCTGTGCGAATATCTGAACGATCAGGAGACGCATGTGACGATCGGGGAGGATACGTTCCTGCTGCAGGCGAGCCGGATCGAAGCGACCCATATGCTCTTTACCCTCTCGAAAGTGACACGGATCGTTCGGGAGAACACCGATCTGCTCGAAGAGGTACAGTACGATACCCTCACCGGGGTTTACCGCAAAAAAGCCTTCGATGCCAAAGTCACAGAGTGGATGCAGCGTGGGGAGACGTTCGTACTGGTGGTTGCCGATATCGACAACTTCAAAGCGATCAATGATCGCTATGGGCATGCTGCGGGAGATGCGGTCCTTCAGGAGTTTGCCACAACGATCAAACGCAATCTCCGCTCGAATGATCTGGTGGCCCGTTGGGGCGGAGAGGAGTTCATTATCGCGCTCAATATCTCCGATCCAAATGAGGCACGTCGCCGGGAAGATGCCATGCGACGGACCGAAGCCCTGCGCGAAGAGATCGCCCGGCACACTTTTCCCCATGTAGGGCATCTGACAGTAAGCATGGGCTTGTCGTGGCGGAGTTTTTGTGTCTGTGAGACGCTGGACATGATCCTGCTGCGTGCGGACAAGGCGCTCTATACTGCCAAAAGCAGAGGAAAGAACCGTGTCTCGGTCACACCACCGCTCTCATGTAGTGAGATGTGCTCATCCCGGGACACCGATATCCGAACATGACCAAAAACCAAAAAGCCCTCATCCGTCAGACGACGATCTGGAGCCGGCTCAATGCAGGACAAACGGTCAATGTCCGTGATCTAGCCGAGGAGTTTGGGGTAGGAGTGAGAACCATCCAAAAGGACATGAACGAACGCCTGACTCAGACCTATGAGATCGTCGATCTGGGGGGAGGGAACTACAAATTCCCCGATGGTTACCATTTTCTCGGAACCGAAGATGAAGAGGAGAAGGTCGCCGTTTCACTGATGAAGAGTCTCCAACACAGCGCGATCCCGGAGCTGGATGACTTTGTTGAAAAAGCGGTACCGGGTGAGAGCAACTGTGAGTCGATGTTCCTTTTTGACATCGCGCTGGAGCCGATCGGAGATATCGGCCTGCTCAAAGTGCTGCTGCAGGCGATCCGCTGGAAGGTGGGGGTGGAGTTCACCTACGCACCGGACGGCTCATCGCGTGAAGTGGCCGCCGATCCCTACCGCATCGCCAATGTCCGGGGACGCTGGTATCTCATCGCCTGGGATCCTGCGGTGGAAAAACTCCGTGCCTATGCACTGCATGCCATCTCCCATCTGCGCACCCTCTACGAGAACTTCGCCGGCAATCCGGCGGTGGAGGAGGAACTCTCCACCCGGTGTGATACCCTCGATCCGGCGTGGTTTGGATAAAAAGGATGATCGTGATACCCTGGGTTAAACTAAATAGGTTATTCTATCATGACAGGGGAAAATGAATGCAAAAGTTGGTGAGATGATGAAGCTTTTGATACTGTTGTCGGCGCTGTTTGGATGGATGCAGGGAGGAGTGTCCCGGTCGTGTGTGGTCACCATGGGTTATAAGACCAAACCCAACGAGCCGTATATTTTTGCCGATGACAGCGGTATCTATGCGGATGTGTACGGGGAGGCACTTGCGCGCATTGGATGTCAGCTCAAGATCGTACGGATGCCCAAGCTGCGTATCATCCAGAAGATGAAAAAAGGGGAGATAGATATCTATCCGGCATTTGGTTTTACCCAGGAGCGTGCATCGTTTGCTTTTTTTATCCCTTCCCATATCGATCACCGCAATGTCCTGGTCACCCGCAAAGAGTACCCGGAGATCACGTCGTTTGAACAGCTGATCGCTCATCGGCCGACTCTGCTTAAGGAGATCGGGGGATTTTCTCCGCTGGACGGGATCCCGGCGAAACGTTTTGAAGCGACGGGCGTCAACATAGACAAAAAGATGCAGCTGCTGCTGCGGAAGCGGATCGATGCCTTCTCGTATAAAGAACGTACGATCAACTATTACCTCAAACAGCATCCGCAGGTGGTATCCCAGGTTCGGATCCATCGAAACTTTTTCCCCAAAAAAATTCGCAAACACACGCTGGGCTTTTCCCGCTTTTCCCCCTACGCCTCTGACAAGTATAATCCACTGTTTGATGCCTCCCTCCCTATCAGTGAGAAGAACCTCCCGACGATTTTGGACTCCAAATCGGTCGCCGGACGGTTTGCCCAGTCGCTTCAAGAGATGGAGGAGGACGGCACCATCGAAACGATCTACGATCGGTACAGGATCAAAGAGAGATGAAACCCAGCCTGATCACGAAAATCACCCTCGCCATTGTCCTGATGGTCACGGCGATGTCGGTGATCTCGATCTATCTGTTTTCGCGTGCCAACTATGAAGTGGCCCAGACCCTTCAGCGTACGCAAAAAAGCTACATCATCCAGCGGATTGAACAGGAGAAAGAGCAGCAGATCCGTGAACAGATCCGCTACATCCGTATGTATGCTGAAGCGATCAAAGGGGCGGTTGCTCAGTCGCTTTTTCAACTGGATCGTGAGGTGCTTCAGGCGATTTTGCGTACGTTTGCCCAGCTGCGTTCGGTTCGGGCGGTCTACATCGATGACCGGATCGTCAATACACCCTACATGGGCATTGTCAGAGAAGGGAACCAATTGCGGTTTACCACCGTACAGCCCGGGGCGTTGAATGCGAAGAATCTTTTGACTTTTCCATTGACGGTTGAGGAGAAAATGATCGGTGAGATGCGGGTCTATTATGATATGCACTCCATCACCGAGAGTCTGAACGCCCAACAGCAAAAAGATCTGGAGGCACTGGCCAAGCAGTCCAAAATGATCCAAAACCGGATGCAGAACTATCTGTGGCAGCAAGTGGTTATGTTTGTCATCTTTATGGTGGTGATGATGGTCCTGATCTTCTATCTGCTCCACCGGCTGGTCAACCGGCCGCTGAAAACACTCCAGGAGAACATGAAGGGATTTTTTACCTTTTTCAAAGATACCCGCTATCGGTTTGCGCCGGTTCCGATCCAAACCGGAGATGAGTTCGAGGAGATCAGCTCCGAGATCAATCGGAACATCGAAACGGTACTGGAGCTGCATCACGATCTGGAGGAGACCCAGCTGGAGACGCTCTTTACGATCGGTACGATCGCCGAGGCCCACTCCAACGAAACCGGACGCCATGTCCAGCGGGTAGCGGAATACTCACAACTGCTCGGGCGTCATTACGGACTCTCGGAAGAGGAGGTCAAGATCCTGGGCTACGCCTCGGCTGTTCACGACATCGGCAAACTTACCGTTCCCGACAGCATCCTCAACAAACCGGGCAGACTGACCGAAGAGGAGTTCGAACTGATCAAGCAGCACACCGTACATGGGTACAATATGTTGCGTCACTCCGGCCGTCCTTTGCTGAGATCTGCCGCTACTATTGCTTATGAACATCACGAGAAGTATGACGGCACCGGCTATCCCCGCGGGCTGAAAGGGGAGGACATCCACATCTTCGGCCGGATCGTGGCGCTGGCCGATGTGTTCGATGCGCTGGGAAGTGATCGGGTCTACAAAAAGGCGTGGGACGATGAACGGATCTTTGCGCTGCTGCGTGAGGAGCGTGGGCGACACTTCGATCCGAAGCTGGTCGATATCTTTTTTGAGCATCTCGATACCTTTTTGGCGATCCGCAAACGTTTGCGAGAGGATCTGGCACCTGGAACGGTCGAATGATCCGGGTACGAACCAAACGTTCGCACCTCTGTTCTATACTTTCTCCATGAAAAGACCTTCAAGGAGAAAAAAATGAAACCGATCGATACCGAAACCCTCAGTTCCCTGCGGGAGAAGATCCCTTTTGCTGCCGGCAAGACCGAAGAAGCGCTCCACTCCGATGCTCCCGACGGCATCGTGCTTCAGCCGTATACTCTTCAGGCGGAGGATCCGGCCGGGGAGGGGGACCTGATGGTGATCTACCACACCCGGGAGACGATGGAGCGACGCTACGATGAAGCGATCCGGGCGCTTGACTTGCAGGAAGCCGAGGCGGAGCGCTTTGGCGAACCGGAGCGGCTGGAGCACTTTGGCCGTGCGCTGGAGAAACGTCTGGACAAGGTCAAGCTCTGGCACTACGCCCCCGAGCAACGCGACGAGGTCAAAGCAGCCCGGACGTTCCTGCGGAGTTTCCTCTCCGTCGAAATCCCCTATGGAGAGAAACGGTTCATTCCGGCCGATGAGCGGGAGAGCTTTTGGGAGGATGAGATCAACCGTTTTGGCGTTGAGGGGTATTATCATTGCTATGCAACCTATGAGCAGCCGCTGGAACAGGTACGGGAGACGATCGTGCAGGCGGGACATCGGTTCGAGGAGCGTCTCGAGCGTCTGGTCACCGGGCCGATACACCGAGTGCAGCACCTGGCTGAGAGCGTGATCGACGCGATCCCCGATCCGATCGACGGGCGTGTCCGCCTGATGAGCGCCTGATATGTCGCTAAAGAGTCTCAACCCCGTCCAGGGGTGTTCCCGTCTGGCCGCAGGTGTCTGGTACCACGCTCCCTGCAGGGTGGTAGTCCGCAAAGCGGTGTGGCCGGGTGTACGCAGGACGTTCACGCAGCTTCCCGAGATGACCGGAGCGCTTCAGCCGGCATCCCCGGGGATCCTGCCGACACAAAAGCGCCCCCTGCGTCAGCGGATGTGCCGGTTCGTCTTTCGGGAGTTTTTGCGCTCCTGCGGCATCGGTACCCGCTCTTTGCACCTGGAAGCGCTCAAGCCGTGGCAGATCGCGCTGGGCTCAAGCGGTGTGGGTGCGCTGCTGATGTGGATAGTGGCTTGACAGCGATCTTTCGCTACACTAACTTTAACTTATTGGGCAGGTATGATGATGGTATTTACAGACGAACAAAAAGCCAAAGCACTCGAGATGGCCCGCAAACTGGCCGATTCTTTCGACCCCAAAGAGGCCGTGGCCTTCGCCAAAAAGCACATCGATCTCTCATGGTACGGGGACTTCAAGCTCCTGCTGGGGATGCTCACCGACAAAGAGTTCACGCTGGAGAAGAGCACCTGGCTCCTGATCGCCGGCGCACTGGCCTACGCCGTGATGCCGATGGACGTGATCCCCGACTTTATCCCCGGCATGGGCTTCGTGGACGACGGGTTCGTCATCGCCTCGGTGATGAAAAAGATATCCGATGAGGTGGAACGGTATCGGAAGAAGGTGGGGGAGGCAGGATAGACCGAGGAGCATTTGTATGGGGTGGTGTTTGACTTTGCACTCCAAAAAGTGTAAAATACAGAACAGAGATTTTCTCTGCATTAAAACCATCGGAGTTCGTTTCGGACGTTAAGCTGGGGATTGCGCAAGCAAGGCATCAGCGAACAACCGTAAATCCGGTAGCAGTTTTTGGTCTGCTACCTCTTCACGAAAAGTGTCTTCAACTTCAATTTCTTCTCACGGTGGATTCGTAATTTGACCAATTTGACGGTATCGTTATCGTACCGTTTGTAAAACTCAAGACTGACGAGATTGGCCCCGGTGACCGGGCATCGGGTGATGCTTTTTTTGACCTGGGTGAAATGTTCCAGTATCTCCATGATCTCACAGATGTAATGGAGATCATCGGGATGGCCCTTTTTGATATGTCTGACGGCATGGCTGTTGATCTGGCACTGGTACCCGTCCATCGCAAAAGGCAAAGATCTTTGGATGCGATTGATGGCCTTGGGGGGGAGGGGGAAGAGGATCTCCCCGTTGTACTGTTTGTCGTCAACGGATCGCCGAACAAAACGGCAGAGATCATCTCGTGAGGGGGTATTCACTGTTTTTTGCCCGTTACCGCTTCGTGATCTCCTGCGCCAGTTTCACAAAATACTTCGCGTTCTCGACGGGGACGTCGGGGAGGATGCCGTGGCCGAGGTTGAAGATGTGGCGGCCGTCTTTCATCACTTCGGCGATGTGTTCGACGGCCTCTTTGGTCGCTTCTTGTGAATAGAGGCGGGTGGGGTCCATGTTGCCCTGCAGGACGTAGCGCTCACCCAGCTTGGCTTTTGCCAGTTCGATGGGGGTGGACCAGTCGACGCCGAAGACATCGAAATCACCGTCGATCCGGTCGAGGTAGGCGGCGATCCCTTTGGGGAACATGATGATGGGGATGTGGGGGTAGCGCGCTTTGATGAAGGCGGCGATCTCTTTCATGTAGTTCCAGCTGAATTCGAAGTAGGCATCCTCCTCAAGAGCGGCCGCCCAGCTGTCGAAGATCTGCACCACATCGGCTCCGGCCTCGATCTGGCGGGCCAGATAATGCTTGACCACGTCGGTGACCTTGGCCAGCAGGGCGTGCATGAGCTCGGGGTCGGTGTAGATGAGCTTTTTGACGACGTTGTAGGTCTTGGTCCCCTGGCCTTCGATCATATAGGTCGCCAGTGTCCAGGGGGCGCCGGTGAAGCCGATGAGCGCTTTGTCCTCGGGGAGCTGCTCTTTGAGCAGGCGAAGGGTGTCGTAGACGTAGGTCAGACGCTGGGCAGCCTCCTCACCGCCCAGCAGCGCCTCGAGGTCCTCCCGGGTCTTGATCGGCTTCTCGAAGACCGGGCCTTCCCCTTTGACGAAATCGAGTTTCATTCCCATCTCGTTGGGGACCACCAAAATGTCGCTAAAGAGGATCGCGGCGTCCACGCCGACGATATCCAGCGGCTGGATCGTCACCTCGGCGGCCATCTCGGGGTTGTGGCAGAGGTTGAGGAAGTTGCCGGCCTTTTCGCGTACCGCCATGTACTCAGGCAGGTAGCGGCCCGCCTGGCGCATCATCCAGACCGGGGTATAGGGGGTAGGGCGCCCAAAACACGCCTCGACGAAGATCTTGTTGCTCATTTAGTGTTTACCGCCTTTGTGCATAAAATAAAGCCCCAGTGCCAGGGCGAGGATCGATCCGGAGAACTCGAGCATCTCCAGTGCGCCGTGGTAGTCGGTATGGAGGACGCGTTTGAAAAAGCTGACGATGAGGACCATGAGGATCACTTTGGCCAGCTTGTCCTTAAGCTCATCGAGGGAGTGGATCTCGAGGATCCTGGAGGAAGTGCTCTTCTGGGCGATGTCGATCTGGGAGATGAAAAGCTCATAGAGACCAAACCCGAAGATAAACATTACGATCGCCATGAGGTAGAGGTCGATCGCACCGATCAGCTCCCCGACGAGTGCGGAGTGGAAATCTTCGGCGTGGACCCCACCAAAGTAGTTGTGATAGACCATGCCGGCGACATGGGAGATATCGACGCTGGCGACGATAAACAGGGCGATCCCGCCGATCATACTGAAAACAACCGCCAGCAGAACGAAAAAACGGGTGTTCCAGAGGATCCCTTCAAAAAGCTTTTCATACCAGGGCTGAAATGCCCGATCGATCGCCGTATGTTCTTCGTGTGTATGGGTCTCTTTCATGCGCTACACCTCCTCCAGTTCGATCCATTTTTCGGCGATGCGCACGGCGTTGGTCGCGGCACCCACGCGGATCTGGTCGGCGACAACCCACATGTGCAGGATGTTGGGGGCGTAGATGTCTTTGCGGATGCGGCCGACGAAGGTGGTGTCGGTGTCGGTGGCGACGATCGGCATGGGGTAGAGGGCGTTGGGCAGGTCGTCCATCACCTCCACGTCCGGGAACTCACTGAGCGCCAGGCGGACCCGGTCGACGTCGACATCGACGTTCTCATCAAAGGTCACGGTGACCGCTTCGGAGTGGCTGCGCAGCACCGGGACCCGCACGCAGGTGGCGCTCACGGCGATGTCGGCGTGGAGGATCTTGTTGGTCTCGAGGACCATCTTCATCTCCTCTTTGGTGTAGCCGTTCTCCTGGGGGACATCGATGTGGGGGATGACATTCAGTGCGATCTGGTGCTGGAACGCTTCGATTGTGCTCTCATCGAGCCGGAAGGCGAAAAAGTCCTGCATCTGCTGCACCAGCTCCTCCATCCCTTTCTTGCCCGCACCGCTGGTGGCCTGATAGGTGGCCACATCGACACGCTTGATGGTGCCGTAGAGGTCGTAGAGGGGCTTGAGGGCCAGCACCATCTGGATGGTGGAGCAGTTGGGGTTGGCGATGATGCCTCTTTCACGCCACAGCTCGATATCCTCGGGGTTGACCTCGGGGACGACGAGGGGGACGTCGGGGTCCATCCGGAAATGGGAAGTGTTGTCGATCACCACCGCGCCCGCCTCGACGGCGAACGGCGCGTAGTGGGCCGAGATGCTCCCGCCGGCACTGAAGAAGGCGATGTCGATGTCGCGTCCGTCGAAGACGGTCTCGGTGAGCTCTTCGATCGTGTAGCTTTTGCCGCAGCATTCGATCGTCTCACCGGCGCTGTTGGCGCTGGCAAGGGGGAGGATGGAGGCGACGGGGAAATCGTGCTCTTCGAGGATGCGGAATATCTCTTCGCCGACGGCCCCGCTGGCCCCGACGACGGCGATGTTGTAACGTTGACTCATGATGGTTTCCTGTTTCTTTTTATTTTATCGTTTTTTATACTTCTTTTTAGAGCGTGTCGGGCTCAACCTCTTCGTCGGGCTTCTCCTCTTTGGGCGCTTTGGCGATGGAGACCACTTTGTCCTTCCCCTCGACGTTGACCACTTTCACCCCGGAGGTGTTGCGGCCGGCTTTGCGGATGGTGTGCATGTCGACGCGGATCATCTTGCCGATGCTGGTCAGACACATGAGGTCTTTGTCCTCTTCGACGAACACGACGCCGACCACGTCCCCGGTCTTGGGGGTGAGCTTCATGGCGATCACCCCTTTGCCCGCGCGGCTCTGCTCGCGGTACTCCGAAGCGGTGGTGCGTTTGCCCAGACCTTTTTCGCTGATGATGAGGATCTCGTCCTCTTCGCTCTCGATCGTGGTGGCGCCGCAGACATGGTCGCCGTCGATCTTGAACTTGATAGCGGTCACCCCGCGGGCGACACGGCCGATGCGGCGGGCATCTTCGACTTTGAAGCGGATGCACTGACCTTTTTTGGTGACGACGAAGAGCCACTGGGTCTGGGGGAGGACGATCTTGGCCTCGATGATCTCATCGTCCTCGTCGAGGTTGATGGCGCGCACGCCGTTGGAGCGGATGTTGCTGTACTCGCTGAGCGCCGTGCGTTTGACGATGCCGTTGCGGGTGAAGAACACCAGGCTTTTCTCCTCGTCGAAGTCGCTGGTGGGGATGATCGACATGATCTTCTCGTCTTTCTGGAGGTTGATCAGGTTGACCACCGCCTTGCCCTTGGCGGCGCGGGAGCCTTCGGGGATGCGGTAGACCTTGAGCCAGTAGAGCTGTCCGCGGTCGGTGACGAACATCAGCGTATCGTGGGTGTTGGAGACGAAGAACTTCTCGATGAAGTCGTCCTCATACGTCGTCACGGCGATCTTGCCTTTGCCTCCGCGGCGCTGTTTTTCGTACTGTTTGACCGGGACCCGTTTGATGTAGCCGCGGTGGGTGATGGTGACCACCATCGGCTCGTTGGGGATGAGGTCTTCGATGTCGATGTCGTCGTAGTCGTCGACGATCTCGGTGCGGCGCTCCTCGCTGAAAGCGGCCTTGACCTCGGCCAGCTCCTCGCGGATGATCTCGACGATCTTGGCTTCGCTCTTGAGGATCCCCTCAAGTTTGGCGATAAGCTTGCGCAGCTCGGCCAGCTCGTTCTCGATCTTCTCGATCTCCAGTCCCGTCAGGCGGCGCAGGCGCATCTCGAGGATCGCTTTGGCCTGGATCTCGCTGAGCAAGAAGCGGCTCATGAGGTTCTCGCGCGCTTCGGAATCGTCGGCGCTGGCGCGGATGATCTTGATCACTTCGTCGATGTTGTCCACGGCGATCTTGAGCCCTTCGAGGATGTGGGCGCGGGCGCGGGCTTTTTCAAGTTCGAAAATGGTGCGGCGGATGATGACCGTCTTGCGGTGGTTGACGAAGAGGTCCAGCAGCTCACCGAGATTGAAGATCCTGGGCTCTTTGTTGACGATGGCGAGCATGATGATCCCGAACGTCGTCTGCATCTGGGTCGATTTGAAGAGGTTGTTGAGGACGATCTCGCTCATGGCGTCACGCTTGAGCTCGATCACCACCCGGATCCCCTCGCGGTCCGACTCGTCCCGCACCTCGCTGATGCCGTCGATCTGCTTGTCGCGCACCAACTGGGCGATGTTCTCGATGAGGCGGGCTTTGTTGACCTGATAAGGGAGCTCGTCGATGATGATCGTCTCACGGCTCTTGTTCTGCTCGATATGGGTCTTGGCCCGGACCTTGATGCGGCCGCGGCCGGTGCTGTAGGCGTCGATGATCCCTTTTTTGCCGAAGATCACGCCGCCGGTGGGGAAGTCGGGCCCTTTGAGGGCGGTCATCATCTCCTCGACGCTCGCTTCGGGGTTGTCCAGACGGATGAAGATCGCGTCGATCAGCTCATCGAGACGGTGCGGGGGGATGTTGGTCGCCATCCCGACGGCGATCCCGGCCGAGCCGTTGAGCAGCAGGTTGGGGACGCGGCTGGGGAGGACGTCAGGCTCGCTGAGGCTGTCGTCGTAGTTGGGGACGTAGTCGACGGTATCTTTATCCAGATCGGCCAGGAGCTCCTCGGCCAGCTTGGTCATCCGGGCTTCGGTGTACCGCATCGCCGCGGCGTTGTCGCCGTCGATGGAGCCGAAGTTCCCCTGACCGTCCACCAGCGGGATCCGCATGGAGAAGTCCTGCGCCATCCGCACCAGCGCGTCATACACGGCGTTGTCGCCGTGGGGGTGGTACTTACCGATGACATCCCCGACGATACGGGCCGATTTTTTGTAGGCGGCGCGGTGGGTGAGGTTGAGCTCGTTCATCGCGTAGAGGATGCGGCGGTGGACCGGTTTGAGGCCGTCGCGGGCATCGGGCAGGGCCCGGCCGATGATGACGCTCATCGAATAATCAAGATAGCTTCCGCGGATGCTCTCTTCGATCCGTACCTGTTCGATACTGTCGTTTTCAAAAAGATCGCTCATGGACATTCCTTAAGGGTGCGCACCAGTGCGTGCGAAAATAAGGGAGATTATATCGAAAGAATTAGAAATTAGAAATTAGAAATGGGGAATTTACTGAATTATTTTTTTGATCGCCTCCGCGCAGAGGGTCAGGCCGAAGGTGCCGGTGACCCCCACAAACGAGCCACCGAGCTCTCCCCGGACGGTCTCGGGGGAGAAGATGACGGTGAAGTTGCGGTCGAACCGGGCCCGTTTGAGCTCGTTGCGGATCTTGCGGGCCAGCGGGTCGCCCTGGCTCTTCCAGATCGAGACCGCCTGCACCTGTGTCGGATCGATCCGGCCCGCGGAGCCCAGGGACATGATGAGCTTTTTGTACGCTTTGCGGGCGAGTTCGATTTTGACCCGGGTAGTGTCGATGGCATCGAGGATCAGATCGTAGGGGCCAAAGTCGAACTGCTCCACCCAGGCCATGTCAAGCCGCCGGTCGATCGTCGTGATACCGGGGTAGAGGGTCGCCAGATGCTCGGTCTTGCGCCTGCCCACCGCCTCGGAGCCTATCTGGCGGTTCTGGTTGCTCTCCTCATAGGTGTCGTGGTCGATGAGGGTGATGTGACCGATCCCGCTGCGGTAGAGGCAGTCGAGGGCAAAGCTCCCCACCCCGCCGGCCCCCAGCAGGAGGATATGGGCATCGCGGAGTTTGGCGAAATCCTCCTCGCCGAAGAGTTTGCGGCAGCGGTCGTATCTCATGACTTCCCTTTGAGGAAGTCATGCGAGCGGGTAGCGGGTAGCGGGTAGCGGGTAGATTTTTGGGTGGTGGGTCTCTTGGTTACTCTCATGAAAGCCATGCCTTCAGCGGTTCGATCTGTTTATAGGCGGTGAGATCGAGCTGTACGGGGGTGAGGGAGATCGCTCCGCGTTCGATCGCCTCAAAATCGGTCATCGCCTCACCCGCGTCGGGGATCCAGTCCAGACGCGGCAGGCCGATCCAGTAGTACTCGATACCGCGGGGGTTGCGGTGGGTCTCGGCGTGGTTGCCGTAGGCGCGCCGTCCTTCGCGGGTGACCTGCATCGGCGGGGTCGCTGTGGCGGGGAGGGGCGGGATGTTGACATTGAGGAACTGGCGTGATGGGAGCGGGAACCCCGCGTCGAGGATCCGTCGGACGATATCCGCGGCGGTGCGGGCGGCCAGTGTATAGTCCACCGTGTCGCAGTGCCCTTCGCATACCTGCGAGAAGGCCACGGCCGGAACCCCCTGCAGGACCGCTTCCATCGCCGCCGCGGCGGTACCGGAGTAGGTGATGTCCTCCCCCATGTTGGCGCCGCGGTTGATCCCGGAGACCACCAGATCGGGGCGGATATCGTCGCCGTAGAGCTTGTTGAGCCCGAGGAAAACACAGTCGGTAGGCGTCCCGTCGTCAAGTTTGTAAAAATCGTCGTCCACCTCGATGAAACGCAGCGGGCGGGTGAGGGTCAGGGAGTGGCCGCTGGCCGATTTCTCCAGTGTCGGGGCGACGACGGTGATCTGCCCCAGCGGTCGGAGCGCGTCGATCAGGGCATGGAGGCCGGGGGCATCGTAGCCGTCGTCGTTGGTGATAAAGATCCGTTTCATGTCGTCTGCCTTGGGCAAAAAGTATTTTCGCTATAATACCCCAAAAATCCCAAAACCCTCAAAAGGATAGTCGCGTGCAAAAAGAACCGATGTTGCGTCCTACGTACGAAAAACTGGTCGAAGAGCTGGAGCAGCTCAAAAACGTGGAGCGTGCCGCCATCGCCAAAGCGATCGATGAGGCCCGTGCGTTGGGCGATCTGAAGGAGAACGCCGAGTACCACGCCGCCAAGGAAAAACAGGGCCACATCGAGGCCCGCATCATCGAGCTGACCGATCTGACGGGGCGGGCGCAGGTGATCGATCCCGCGACGCTGGCACACGATCGGGTGAGTTTCGGCTCGACGGTGGTGCTGGTCGATCACGATACCGACGAAGAGGTGAGCTACACGCTGGTGGGCTCCCAGGAGTCCGATCCCTCCCGCGGGTATATCTCGATGCAATCCCCCATGGCCCGCGCGCTCATCGGCAAAGAAGAGGGGGATGAGGTGGAGCTCCAGCTCCCCGGCGGCAAAAAGAGCTTCGACATCGAAGAGATCAAGTACGTTGAAATTGATGTTGGTTGATGGTTGATGGTCGATAGTCGATAGTCAATGGTCGATAGTTGATGGTTGTTGGTTGTGTAGGTGTGGCCGTGCCACACGTCACCGGCGATGCCTGAACAGCGTAGCCGGTCTATTTGAAATAAAAAGGAACCCAACATGACAAAAGTCGGTATCATCGGTGCGAGTGGTTATACCGGGCTGGAGCTGATCAAGATGCTGGTGCAGCACCCGTCGTTCGAGCTGAGCCTTCTGGCGAC
>Ga0256843_1001428_pt1 | contig 18907 bp, 10 predicted proteins | sample AlvinellametaG_FD_191572 | JGI IMG/M metagenome (GOLD analysis project Ga0256843, IMG submission 191572) | Pompeii worm associated microbial communities from hydrothermal vent at the East Pacific Rise, Pacific Ocean - Alvinella | ecosystem: Host-associated > Annelida > Integument > Unclassified ... | reverse complement strand
CACTTGGATCTGCGATAGGACTAGAGCGTTTAGCACCACTTGGAGCTGTAGCAATTGGTGGTTTGATCATAGGAACATTTTTAACACTGCTTTTTATTCCGTTAGTATTTATCTGGACAGTTAAAGAAGCTGATGCGAATGATATGTAGTTGAAGAGTTTGGGTGGTACCACCGGGCGGACTTGAACCGCCACGCTCGAAAGCAACGGATTTTGAATCCGTCGTGTCTACCATTTCACCACGGTGGCATTTTAAATAGATTGGAATTATACAGTAAAATCTTAAGAAAGTGCTTAAATCCCTATAAAATCCCCAATTTAAAAATAAATACTTTTTTACCGATATTGTTAACTATAATAAGAGATGGAACTTTTTTTGCTATAAAAGCATTTAAAGGTCTGATAAAAAGAGGAGCATATCATGCGAGTTACACAAAGTATGTATTATGACAGTATCTATGGTACAAACAATCAAAAACTGACAAATGAGCTTTTTGATGTAAACAAACAGATAGCTTCCGGTTTGAAAATCGAATATGCAAGTGATGATGTAACAACATTTGTTGATACTATGCGTCTTGATAATGAAGTTACAACACTTGGTCAGATAAAAAAGAGTACAGAAAACGGATATAAAGTTTCAGATCAATCCGACACCCTTTTAAATGAGTTCAGTACAAGTCTTGACCGAACCAAAACACTCTTTATTCAAGCAGCAAACGGTGCACAAAGTGAAGCCTCTTTGGATGCTATTGCCAATGAGTTACGAGGCTTGGAAGATCACTTTAAAAATCTTGCCAATACCTCTATTAACGGACAGTATCTCTTTTCAGGATCAGCTGTCAATACACGACCTATTGCTGATGACGGTACCTATCAGGGAAATGATCAGGTACTGAATGCTTTTGTCGGTTCTCGAAATCAACAACAGTACAATTTAAGCGGAGCAGAGTTGTTTCTAGGAGAAGAGGCAAGTCAAAAAAGAGAGATAACTTCTAATACTGTTAACAAAAATCTATTAGCAGATTATCCTGATCTACAGGCTTCAGGAGACAGTGCATTACCAGAATTGACAACATCAGATAGCATACGTAATCTAATGGGGGATATTGATAACAGCAGTGATCCTGCAAATACATACTATTTTTATTTGCGAGGTACGCAGAGTGACGGTACTGCATTTAATAAAAAATTTACACGTAATGATGATGATACGATAGATAAACTCCTGAATGATATAGGGAATGCTTATGGTAATACAGGCAGTAATCAAGTTGTAAATGTCTCATTAAATGATTATGGAGAGATAGTTGTAGAAGATAAAATAAATGGATCTAGCAAGTTGGATTTTCATATGGTCGGTGCTGTTGATTTTGATACAAGTGACGGAGATGGTGCCGATGTAACAGCTATAGAGGATCTTGATGATGGTGAGACGAACTTTAGTAAAATTGTAGATGGTTCAAGTGATGCAGATAATAAAAAACTCTATATAAAAGAGTTTGTAAAATCTGATCTTAATGTTGATACAGATATACAAGGTTTACTGTATGACAGAGCAGATTTTGAAAAAGATGGTTCCAAACTCTCTGCCAATGTTTCTCAGGTTTTAAAAAGTGACAACTCTTTTGCAGAGCCAAGTACTAAGATTTATGATGTTGCTGATCTTTCGCAGGGAACAGATGGCACGCTTGATGGTACAACTTTTAACCTTATTGGAAAAGATATTAAGGGTAATGCTTACAGTGCCACTATTGACTTGGCTAGTAGTGATAATGGAGGTTCTACCTTTACTGTACAACAAGACACTGATGGTGATGGAACATTGGATTCAACATCAGGACCATACAAAATATACGATATGGATCCAAAAGAAAGAAAAGCTGTAGATGCAGATGAAATGACATATCAACAGCTTATGGATGTTACAAATATGGTTGTTACCAATACATTACCAGATAGTGATAGTGAAGAAGATTATGATAGTGCCATAAAAAATTCTAATTACAAAGGTAATACCTACTTAAGCTATGATGGAAAACTTCAGTTTTCTGATCTAACAAATACAAATACAAATGCCACTATCTCTTTGGCAGACTCCAATGCGGGAAAATTTGGTGGAGACTCATCAGTGATGACCTTTAACGCTACAAATGCTTTAACTGTTCGTGATCCAAAAACAGACTTTTTCAAAACACTGGATCAGGCAATTTCGGCTATAGAAGAGCATAAAATCTATCCTGATGCAAGTACCGGAACAGCTACAAATGTAGGGATTGAAAACGGTATTGCCATGATTACGGATTTAAGTGAACATATCTCCCGTTCTCAGGCAAAAGTAGGTGCACAATCCAATGCATTAAACAACTCTCTTGAGAGAACAACACTACTTGAAACAAGTACAATTACTTTACGTTCTTCAGTTATAGATACAGATATTGCCGAAGCTTCTCTACGCTTGACACAACTCGATACAAACTATCAGGCAATGCTCTCAACAGTTGGAAAAGTCTCTAAACTAAGTTTGGTAAACTACTTATAATATATAATATATCTTTCATTTTGTCATAAAAATGTTCTTTTGGAACATTTTTGGCTATATTACATATAATTTTTGATTACATCTATAAAGGTATTTTATTGAAAGAGACTCTTTTTATTGTTATTGTCGGTGTGCTTGTCTATTTGGGATTTTCCACAATTTTTGGTGAAACAGGTTTAATGGGGAGTTATGGTGCAACTTTTGCACTCTATAACAGAGAATATTTTGGGTACATAGCATTTGCTTATCTCTTTTTTCTACTCTATCCTCTCTATAAACTCTATAGAAAAACAGAATTTGATTTTCGATCAGCAGAAGTTCTTATAGCCTCTTTTTTACTTTTCTCTTCACTTTTGTTGGCACAGGCACTTCTTGTAACAAACAATTACAGAGGAAAATTTGGTGCTGATTTTGTTGATTTTCTCGCACCTTATATCGGTATTTTCGGGCTTTGGATTTTTTGGATCATTATCAGTGCAGTAGCAGTTGTTATATTGGCTGATAAAAGTGGTGCAGAGATAGCTTCCGGTTTTTTTGAGGGAATGAAAAATCGTGTAGCTTCAGAAGAAGAAAGTGAGGATTTACAAAGTAGCTCTTTTGAAGAAGAAATTTATGAAGAAGCAGAGGCAGATGAACCTGCTGTATCTGTAGAAAATATTGAGATAACAGAGAATCAAAATCTTGACGAACCGGCTTATCTTAGAGAAGCAGAGACAAAAATAGTAGTCAAAAAAGCTCCTAAAGAGGAGAGAGAAGAACAATCCAAAAAGAATATACTCGATGTTGCCAAAGAGTTGAAAGAGCATAAAAACACGGTAATTGTAGAGGAGCTTGAAGAGAATAAAAAACTGCTTGATACCATAGAAAAAGGTAAAGTTGCAAAACCAAAAAATTTCAAACTTCCACCTGTAGATTTCTTGCAAAAACCGCCAAAGACTTCACAACGTGTTGATGAGAGTGAGCTTGATGACAAGATTCGTTATCTTATAGAGAAGCTGGCACACTTTAAAATTGACGGAGATGTTGTGCGTACCTATGCGGGACCGGTAGTATCGACTTTTGAGTTTAAACCGGCTGCCAATGTAAAAGTGAGTAAAATACTTAATCTTCAAGATGATTTGGCTATGGCACTCTCAGCAGAGACTATTCGTATTCAGGCACCGATTCCGGGAAAAGATGTAGTCGGTATTGAAATTCCAAACGAAACGGTGGAGACTATCTATCTGCGTGAACTTTTAGATGACAAACTCTTTAAAAGTGCATCTTCTCCATTAACAATCGCACTTGGAAAAGATATTGTCGGAAAACCGTTTATTACCGATCTCAAAAAGTTACCCCATCTCCTTATTGCCGGAACAACGGGAAGCGGAAAGAGTGTCGGGATCAATGCAATGATTCTCTCTTTACTCTATAAAAACTCTCCGGATCAGTTACGTCTTTTGATGATTGACCCGAAAATGCTGGAGTTTTCAATCTACAATGATATTCCACATCTCTTGACTCCGGTTATTACAAAACCAAAACAGGCGATTGTAGCGCTAAACAATATGGTAGCAGAGATGGAGCGACGTTATGAGTTGATGGCAGAGAGTCGAACAAAAAATATTGAAAACTACAATGAGAAGGTAAAAAAAGAGGGTGGAGAACACTTTCCTTACATTGTTGTTGTTATTGATGAGCTTGCAGATCTGATGATGACAAGCGGAAAAGATGTTGAGATCTCTATTGCCCGTCTTGCTCAAAAATCAAGAGCCTGTGGTATTCACCTTATTGTTGCAACACAACGTCCATCTGTTGATGTTGTCACAGGACTTATTAAAGCAAATCTTCCTTCACGTATCTCATACAGAGTAGGGCAGAAAATTGACTCTAAAATTATTTTGGATCAGATGGGTGCCGAATCACTTCTTGGTCGTGGAGATATGCTCTTTACTCCTCCGGGAGCTCCTGCTCTTGTTCGCTTGCATGCTCCATGGGCAACTGAAGAAGAGATTGAAAAAATTGTAGAGTTTATCAAAGCTCAACGAGAACCAAATTATGATAAAAGCTTTTTGGTTGAGGAGAGTGAGAACAGCAGCGGATCTTCAGGAGAGACTTATGAAGAGCTTGATCCGCTCTTTGAAGAGGCTAAAAGTGTAGTGCTCAATGATAAAAAGACATCAATCTCTTATCTACAGAGAAAATTGCAAATAGGCTATAACCGTTCTGCTCGTGTAATAGAGCAGCTGGAGCATGAAGGTGTACTTTCTGCACCAAATGCAAAAGGTATCCGAGAGATACTCTAATGCCCAAGGCTCATTTTGTTTTTACACAACTAAACAACTCTTTACGAGTAGATATACCAAACCTTGAACTCTTGTCTGTTGCTGATATTCAAAAAATTGAAAAATTTGTTCAGGCAAGAAAAGGCTATTTTGATTTTAACAGCTACTCTTTTGTTTTACAAAAACGACTTGAGTATGAAGCGTTTGTAAAACTTCTCAAAGAGAGTGATTTGGATGTTACTGTAGAAAATAAACCATTACAGAGAATTGCTTCTCCAAGAATAAGTTTTGGACAATACAAAGGTCTCTTCTACAGTGAACTCCCCGATTCATACCTTCTTTGGCTACAAAACAACTATATGGGAAAAGATAAAAAACATATAGAAGATGAAATAAAAAAGCGAAATTTGTAGTTGTTACAATACTGCACATAATTGCAATAAAATAAAATATTTTCGTTTCTTCAGGTAACACTCTAAAAAAAGGTTGTACTTCTTTAGTTATAATGTTCCAAAATTAACCAAACAGGAATAATTATGGGATTTAGAGAAGAATATGCAGCTCATGTAGCTGAAAGAGAAGCACTTGGTGTTCCTCCGTTACCACTGACTGCAGAGCAGACTGTAGAAGTTATTGAGTTTATTAAAACAGGTGAATTTGTAGAAGAGATGTTGGAACTTCTGGAAAACCGTGTATCTCCGGGTGTTGATGATGCTGCTTATGTAAAAGCTGCTTTTTTAAATGAAGTTGCTGCCGAAGAGCATCATGTAGCTGCTATCTCTCCGGAAGAAGCTGTAAGAATGCTTGGTATGATGCTTGGTGGTTATAATGTAAAACCATTGGTAAACTGCCTCTCTTCAAAGAATGAAAAAGTTGTTGAAGCTGCTATTAAAGCACTCTCAAACACACTGCTTGTTTATGATGCATTTAATGATGTTGAAGAGCTGCATAACAAAGGCAATGAAGCAGCTACAAAAGTATTGACTTCATGGGCAAATGCAGAGTGGTTCTTAAACAAAGCAGAACTTCCTGAAAAAATCACAGTTACGGTATTTAAAGTGCCGGGTGAAACAAATACGGATGATCTCTCTCCTGCATCAGAAGCGTTTACACGTTCAGATATTCCACTGCATGCAAACTCTATGCTTACTGCAAAAATGGATGATCCTATCGGTACTATCAAAAAACTTAAAGAAAAAGGTCACCCTGTTGCTTATGTTGGTGATGTTGTCGGTACCGGTTCTTCAAGAAAGTCTGGTATCAACTCTGTTCAATGGCATATGGGTGAAGATATTCCGGGTGTTCCGAACAAACGTACAGGTGGGGTAATCCTTGGTGGAATTATTGCTCCTATCTTCTTTGCAACTGCTGAAGATTCAGGTGCACTTCCATTAGAGCTTGATGTAACACAGATGGAGATGGGTGATGTTATCGATATCTATCCATACAAAGGTGAAGCACATAAAAACGGTGAGTGCATTGCAACATTTAAACTCCGTCCAAATACTATTACTGATGAAGTACGTGCAGGTGGACGTATTCCATTAATTATCGGTCGTGGTTTGACATCTAAATCTCGTTCTGTTCTTGGTATGGGTTCAACAGATATCTTCTTAACTGCAGAACAACCTGAAGATACAGGTAAAGGTTATACACTTGCTCAAAAAATGGTAGGACGTGCTTGTGGTATGGATGGTGTTCGTCCGGGTATGTACTGTGAACCTGAAATGAGTACTGTTGGTTCTCAAGATACAACAGGTCCAATGACTCGTGATGAGATTAAAGAGCTTGCGGCACTTGGATTTAATGCTGATCTTGTAATGCAGTCTTTCTGTCATACGGCAGCCTATCCAAAACCTTCTGATGTACAGATGCACCATACACTTCCTGACTTTATCTCTTGTAGAAGCGGTGTTGCTCTTCGCCCGGGTGATGGTGTAATTCACTCTTGGTTAAACAGAATGGTTCTTCCTGATACTGTAGGTACGGGTGCAGACAGTCATACACGTTTCCCTATTGGAATCAGTTTCCCTGGTGGTTCTGGAATTGTTGCATTTGCCGCGGTTACCGGTTCTATGCCTCTTACTATGCCTGAGTCTGTACTTGTACGCTTTAAAGGTGAAATGCAACCGGGTATCACACTTCGTGATCTTGTAAATGCAATTCCACATAAAGCAATTAAAGAGGGACTCTTGACAGTTGAGAAAAAAGGTAAGAAAAATATCTTTGCAGGTCGTATTTTAGAGATCGAAGGTTTACCTGACCTTAAAGCTGAGCAAGCGTTTGAGCTTAGTGATGCATCTGCTGAGCGTTCAGCTGCAGCATGTACTGTAAGATTGAACAAAGAGCCTGTTGCTGAGTATTTAAAATCAAATATTGTTCTTTTACAGTCAATGATTGATGCAGGATATGAAGATCACAGAACACTTGCACGTCGTATTGCAAAAATGGAAGAGTGGTTGAAAAAACCAGAATTAATGGAGCCGGATGCTGATGCAGAGTATGCAGCAGTAATTGAAATCGACTTAAATGAGATTACTGAGCCGATTTTAGCATGTCCAAATGATCCGGATGATGTTGCAACACTTTCAGAAGTTCTTGCATCTGACAGACCTACAAAAATTGATGAAGTATTTGTCGGTTCTTGTATGACAAATATCGGTCACTATCGTGCTCTTGGTGAAGTTCTTAAAGGTGAAGGTGCTGTTCCTACTCGTCTATGGGTTTGTCCTCCGACAAAAATGGATGCTAAACAGTTGACAGAAGAGGGATACTATGCTATTTTTGGTGCAGCCGGTGCTCGTACAGAGATCCCTGGATGTTCTTTATGTATGGGGAATCAAGCGCGTGTTGCTGATAATGCAATTGTATTTTCAACATCAACTCGTAACTTTGACAACCGTTTAGGTAAAGGTGCGCAGGTTTATCTTGGTTCTGCAGAGCTTGGTGCAGTATGTTCTCTTCTTGGAAAAATCCCTACAAAAGAGGAGTATCTTGAGCTTACGAAAAAAATTCAAGGTAAAGAAGAAGATATCTATAAATATCTTAACTTTAATCTTATTGAAGATTATAAACTCAACTAATTTTTTTGAGACGAAACTTTTTGTTTCGTCTCTCCTCTCTGCTACTCTAATTCTAAACTGTTTTTATTAAATTTTATTAAATGTAATTAGCATTATTTTTATTATCCTTTTATTATTATTTCTGTAAAATAAAAATTATTCTAAAGGTTTTTTGATGCTGATGCAAAATATACAATCTTTAAGAGTCAAAATAACGCTGCTTTTGGCTATCTTAATCATTGTAATTACAACAATAATAACAATTTTATATATCCAAAATTTAAATAAATTAGTAGATTCCAATATTGAACTTTTTTCAAAAACATATCTTGAGAAAGAGAAACAAGAGTTAAATAATAAAATTGATCTTGCTACTAATGTTTTAAATATGTATTATCAGCAAACACAACCAAAATATATAGAAAAAGTTGTAAAAAAGATGTTGATTTTACATCAACAGCAACTTTTTTCCCAGTTAAATGCTTTTTATGAAAAAAATAAAAACAGATATTCAAAACAGACCATGCAAAAGAAATTGAAATTTCTGGTAAAGTATGCCAAATATGGAAAGAGCGGATACTTTTGGATTAACGATATGCATGCAAAAATGATTATGCATCCTATTAAACCTCAATATAACGGTAAACTCTTTATAGATACACCTAAAGTTCCTTTTGTCTCTCTTGGCATTAAAGAGTTAAAAAAAGAGCATAAAAATGAAGTTTTTATTAAATATAAATTTTACAATCCTGCGACACATCAATATGAATTTAAAGTTTCATTGGTAAAAATTTTTAAACCTTACAATTGGATTATTGGAACGGGGCAGTATCTTAGTGATATTACTCCTATTATTCAAAAAAGAGCACTTGACGATATAAAAGCACTGCGATACGGAAAAAGCGGATATTTCTGGATCAACGATATGCATGCAAAAATGATTATGCATCCTATTAAGCCTCAATATGATGGTAAAACTTTTGTAAATACACCAAAAGTCCCTTTTGTACAACTTGGTATAAAAGCTTTGCAAAACTCAAAAAGCAGATCTGCAATTATCAAATACTCTTTTTATAATCCTGCCACACATCAATATGAAAACAAACTCTCTGTCGTTAAACTCTTTAAGCCATGGAACTGGGTTATTGGCACAGGAGTTTATCTTAATGCTATTGACAACTCTATTGAGAAGGTAAAACATTTAAAAGATAAAGAAGAAGAGAAGCTTGTTTATAAAATTGTTATGTTTTCGGTACTACTTACATTTTCTATTATTGCGTTTGCCTATTACCTTATTACACATTTTATTGTTAAACCTGTGTCAAATCTTCATAATGAAAAAAAATATTTTGAAGAGATATCTCAAATTGATTTTTTAACAAATATTTTTAACAGAAGAGCTTTTTTTGATGAACTGGAACGATGTGTCTCTTTTGCACGTAGAAATAATTTTTCTGTAAGTATTATGATGATTGATATTGATTTTTTTAAAAAAGTAAACGATAAATATGGCCATGAAGCAGGTGATGAAGTTCTTAAAAAGCTTGCTGCAATCATTAAAAACTGTATTCGAGAAGAGGATATCTTTGGAAGATTAGGCGGAGAAGAGTTTGGACTATGCATTATGAATATTAATAATGTAACACTCTCTTACATATCTGAAAAAATTAGAAAATCTGTAGAAAAAGATCCACTTCTTTATAAGGGAGAAGAAATTTATTTTACCGTAAGTATAGGTGTTTATACGCAGTCTGCTTACTCCATTGATATTAAAGATGCTCTCAATAAAGCGGATGAAGCACTCTATAGAGCAAAACTAGAAGGAAGAAACAGAGTTGTAAATTATGACAGTTTCATCCTGTAAAGTAATATTTATTCTCTTATAATATCAAAATCATCAGGTATAGAAGGGGTAAATTCCTTTTGAGCAATTGTATGATTCTCAATTTGATTGGAAAATTCAATAGTAACACGATTTTCAAATTCATCTTTGTAGCTTAATGATTTAATTGTGCCATGCTCTGTTTGGATAATAAATTTTTTATTATTGTAATGACCAAGATATCTGTTGTCACTCATTTTTTTTGCATTTTTCAGTAAAACAAAAAAATCAAAATTTTTCCCTATTTTTTTTATAATAGCCTGTTCTAAATCCGGCTCTACGATAACTGCTTTGTTATCAAGAATATAAACACTTTTTGTAATTGGTTTTGTATATTTCCAGAGTGCATATTGTGGTTTTTTGGCCTTTATATGTCCATAGTAGAGAATTGTTTTGTTTGTGTCATCAACAATCTTTTGGACAAAATCTGCTTCAAATGAATTTATGTCGTTTAAATTTGCAAAACATACCGTTGCAAAGAGAAGAGGTAAAATTTTCTGTTTCATATCTATCCTTATTGAAAGAAATTATAGCAAATTATCTATTTATACTATTTATTAGATTTAATGTGATAAAATTAGAGCAATTTCAATAAAAACTATATAGTAAATTATATAGTTTCAATAAGGTGAGCAATGCTACAGGCATTTATGGGTAAGGTATTTGGAACAGCAAATGACCGGGAACTAAAAAAATATTTTAAAAAAGTAGAGAAGATTAACGCTCTTGAGAGTAAATATGAGTCTTTAAGCGATGATGAACTCAAAGCTTCATTTTTAGAACTCAAAAACAGCGTAAACAGTGGTGAAAAGAGTTTGGATGATGTCTTGTTTGACTCTTTTGCAATAACAAGAGAGGCCTCAAAACGTACACTTGGTATGCGTCATTTTGATGTACAGCTGATTGGTGGTATGGTTTTACATGACGGTCGTATAGCAGAGATGAAGACAGGTGAGGGTAAGACACTTGTTGCAACACTTGCGATTACACTCAATGCTATGACAGGAAAAGGGGTACATCTTGTAACTGTTAATGATTATCTTGCATCCCGTGATGCAAAAGAGATGTCACCGCTTTATGAGTTCTTAGGGTACAGTGTCGGCACAATTTTGGAAGATATGCATGATCCTGAGGCAAAGAAAGCTGCCTATGCTGCTGATATTACCTATGGAACAAATAATGAGTTTGGCTTTGATTATCTTCGTGACAATATGAGCTACTCAAAAGAGACTATGGTACAGCGTGGACACAACTTTGTTATTGTTGATGAAGTTGACTCGATTTTAATTGATGAAGCAAGAACACCATTGATTATTTCAGGTCCTACCAACAGAAATATGCAAGATTATGTTCGTGCCAACGGTATTGCTCTACAACTGGAAAAAGAGAAAGATTTTACAGTAGATGAAAAAGATAAAATCGTTCTTATTACAGAAGAGGGTATCGCAAAAGCAGAGAAACTTTTTGGCGTAGAGAATCTCTACAGTGCCGAAAATGCTTCTTTGCCACATGTTTTAGATCAGGCACTCAAAGCAAACTATCTTTTTGAAAAAGATGTTGATTATGTTGTCAATGACGGTGAAGTTGTTATTGTTGATGAATTTACAGGACGCTTGAGTGAAGGAAGACGCTTCTCTGAAGGACTGCATCAGGCATTGGAAGCAAAAGAGGGTGTTGAGATCAAAGAAGAGACACAGACACTTGCAGATATTACATTTCAAAACTACTTTAGAATGTATGACAAGCTTGCAGGTATGACTGGTACTGCGGAGACTGAAGCGACAGAGTTTGCAGAGATCTATGGTCTTGATGTTGTCTCTATTCCGACAAATATTCCAATTTCAAGAGCCGATTTAAATGATCTTATCTATAAAACGGAAGCGGAAAAATTTGATGCTGTTATCAATACGGTAAAAGAGCTTGCAAAAACAGGACAGCCAATACTTATCGGTACTGCTTCTATTGAAAAATCAGAGCTGTTGCATGAAATTTTAAAACGTGAAAAAATTGCTCATACGGTACTTAATGCAAAAAATCATGCGCAAGAGGGTGAGATCATTAAACATGCCGGAGCAAAAGGTGCAGTAACTATTGCTACAAATATGGCAGGTCGTGGTGTTGATATTAAAGTGAATGATGAAGTAAAAGCACTTGGCGGTCTTTATATTATCGGTACTGAGCGTCATGAAAACCGTCGTATAGATAATCAGCTTCGTGGACGTTCTGGTCGTCAGGGTGATCCGGGAACAACACAGTTTTATCTCTCACTTGAAGATAATTTGCTTCGTATTTTTGGTTCAGACAAGATCAAAAACATTATGGAACGCCTTGGTGTTGAAGATGGTGAATATATTGAGTCAAAAATGGTTACGCGTGCTGTTGAAAAAGCTCAGAAAAAAGTTGAAAATATGCACTATGAAGGACGTAAGCAGATTGTTGAGTATGATGATGTTGCCAATGAACAGAGAAAAATTGTTTACAAATTCAGAAATCAGCTCTTAAGTGATGATTATGATATTGGTGCAAAAATTGATGAGATTCGAGAAGAGTATGTCGCACATATTCTTTCTCAGGCTGATATTTTTGAGGGTGGTGCCCATGAGGATTTCAATCTTAAAAAACTGGCAGAACTCCTTAAAGAAGAGATGAACTTTGAGCTTGATACTGCTGAACTTGAAGGTTTAGAGTATGAAGAGCTTTATGAAAAAGTTCTTACAAAACTCAAAGCTGATTATGATGAGAAGATGAGTGTACTGGATGAAAAAATCCGTCAAGATATCGAAAAAGAGTTCTATCTCAAAGAGCTTGATGATGCATGGCGTCAACATCTCTATGCAATGGATAATATGAAAACAGGTATCCGTTTACGTGCATACAACCAAAAAGATCCGCTTGTAGAGTATAAAAAAGAGAGTTTTAATCTCTTTAGTGAACTTATTAACGATATTAAGTTCAACACAATAAGAACACTGCATATTATTCAGTTTAAACTGGAAACTGCAGAAGAAGAGGCAGCAAGAATTGCTCAACAGCTTGAAGATGAAAAACGTGCACAAGAGGCACTTATGCGTCTAAATATGAGTGATCAAGACTCTGAAGAGAGAATAGCAGGTACAGAGACAAGCACTAAAAAGATAGCACGAAATGATCCGTGTCCTTGTGGAAGCGGTAAGAAATATAAACAGTGTTGTGGTAAAAGCGGACCGAAAAAAGGTGTTTTTGCTTCTTGAAAAAAAATATAGTTTCTTATCTTGTAAAAAGATTTCTACGCTTTGATAAAGATCAGCCTTTTATCTTTATCTCAGCGCTTTTGGCTTTTTTAGGTATTAGCGTTGGCGTAACTGTTTTACTTGTCGCTATGGCTTTAATGAACGGCTTTGACAATGAGTTTAAAAAAAAGCTTACTGTTATGAACTACCCGTTGACAATTCTTCCAAAATTTTACGGCTCTGTTGATGAAGATCTGTTGATTACACTCGAATCAAAATTTCCAAACTTAAAGTTCAGTCCTTATGTACAATCTTCTGTTATGGTTCGCAGCGGAACAGATCTTGAAGGCGGTTACCTTTTTGGGGTAAACTTTAAAGATGAAGCAGCAGTAAATGAGATTCTTGCCAAAGCAATTCATGGTGTAACATTTTCAAAGTTCAATGTTTTGGTAGGAAAGAGTCTGAAAGAGAAGTTTGATCTCTCTGTTAATACCAAACTGATGTATATTTTTACAAATGTAGAGCCCGGTGGACTCTCTGTTACTCCAAAAATAAAACGTTTTAAAGTACGATCTTTTTTTGACTCAGGGCTCTCCGCTTATGACAAAGCATACAGCTACACTACAATAGAGTCTCTTCAAAAAATTTTACATATGCCTGCAAATTTCTATGATGGAATCCATATATACTCCAAAAACCCTCGTAAAGATATTGTGGCATTGAAAAAAGTCCTTCCCCTGACAACAACTATCCATGGATGGTGGGAAGACAATGTGAACTTTTTTGCTGCACTTGAGATGGAGAAAGCCTCTTTGTTTATTGTTTTAATGCTCATTATTCTTATTGCTGCCATTAACATTATCTCATCGCTTCTTATGACAGTTATGAACAGAAGAGGGGAGATAGCACTTCTTCTCTCTTTGGGTGCTACAAAAAGTGAAATTAAAAAGGTCTTTTTATATCTGGGTATTGTTATCGGCATTGGCGGTATTGCTGCGGGTGTTGTTCTTGGACTTGGCGGTATCTGGGTACTTGGTACTTTCGATATTGTTCATCTGCCAAAAGATGTCTATCCTACAGCAACACTGCCGCTTGATCTGAGCCTACAGGACTTCTTTATGATTATAAGCGGTGCATTTGTTATTGTTGTAGCTTCTGCTTACTATCCTGCAAAAAAAGCGAGTGAAGTAGATATATTGACAGTTCTTAGAAACGAATAGCAACTTTTTGCTGTTTTTGTTATTTTGAACTGTTATAATCTCGAATATCTTTCACTATCTTATATGGCAGTGTCAATGTTCTTAAAATGATATTTAGCGGTGCAACTGCAATATCACGGGCAAGCATTGTCTCGACTTTCGGATCTGTCAGTTTTCCTGTAATTTTTAATGAAGTAGAGATACTCTGCCCGTCAAAAATAATATAACCTACAAGTGGGATTTTAGAGAGATTACTTGCCAGATCTGTTTTGAGGTTCAGATTAAGATTGATAGTATCATATTTGACACTTGCCTCCCCTTTTCCAAGAATTTTTAACTCTTTAGAACCTATATAGATATCAGAGATATCAAAAATATGCTTTTTAAGATGAAACTTCATATATGCATTGTCAATATGCAGACCGTTTTTATTGTATCCAGGAAGAGAGAAAGTAGCCAAAGAGGGAACAGTATTGATAAATGCCAAGATATTGTTTAGCAGTACATAATCCTGAATAGTTGTATCTTTTAAGTAAAAGGTACCTGCATAATCATCAAAATTACCACTCATAGAAAAGTCAAGATTACCCCCTTGAAATTTAGAGAGTGAAAAGAGTTTGTCCATAAACTTGTCATTAAAGTTGTATCCGTAGAGATGAAACTGGTTGTTTTGAAGTTTAAATCCGGCTTTTCCTTCCGCATAACTCAGTTGAGCCGTTGTAATCCCTTTATAGTATTGAAGATTGATTGTATCGGAGATAATATAGCGTTCATGCCCTACATAGATATAGGAATCTTTTGCCTTAAAAAATATATCGGTTGTTGTCTCTTTGTTCTTTTTCTTATACTGTGTTAAAAGCGTAATAAATTTTAAAAGCTCTTCACTGCTGATACCGCTGTTATGCAAACTTATTTTGATATTGTCTGCAATTTTAATATTGGCTTTATCATTAATTTTCAGATAAATATGTTGATTTTTTGTAATATAACCCTGCAATTTATAGTTACTAATCAGCTTGTCATTTTCTGTAAGAATTTTATATTTGTATTTGATTGTGGCTTTAAATTTTGTATAGGCTTCATGACTCTTTTTGTAAAAAGAGATTCTGCCGTTGGTAATATCATACTTTTTCAAAAAAGATGAATTTTCGGCAATAACGGATACAGAATCAAGATTAAGAACCCACTTGTCACTCTCCATAATAAAGTTTGCCGCCAACTCGGGTGCATTGATAAACATCTTTTTCGGTTTAAAGGAGAAGAAGAGTGTTGCTTTGTCTTTATGATAAAGTATCTTTTTGCTCTTTGGATTAACAAGCACAAAATTTTTCAAATGGATTTTTGCTTTTTGATTTGTAAGATTATAGTTTGCAGAGATATCAGTCTTTATATATTGTCCGATTTTCAAGTGACTCTTTTGCAGTAAAATAGTATTTTTATCCAAGAGAAGTGCAAAATTTTTAATAGTGTAACGAGATCCGTTTACGGTAAGAAAAAGATCATCTTTTGCATTTAAAGAGAGTTTTTTACCATAATGCAGAGTCAACTCTGCATTGGATTGTGCAAGTTTAATAGCCTGATATTGAAAATGGAGCAGATCAACAGCTATATTTGTATTGCTCTTTTTAATATCTGCTGTTCCTGTGACAAAACCATCTGCTATTTTTCCGACGGTAAAATAGGTAGTCGGAATTGTCAGCTTTAAAGAGTTCAGATCAAAAGGCATAGTTAGACTCTGCAGTGTGACATCTTCATTGTAAAGGCTCCAGAGAGATTTTGCTACATGAACAGTATCTCCTTTTGGATCAATAGTATAAAGCACATGGAGTGGTTTTTTTCCTGTTTTGAGATACTCTTTTTCATTTAATTTAATCTTATTGACAAAAAAGTTAATTTTACCTTTTGCATTTTTCGCATTATAGTTGACTTTTACTCTTGCTGCTGCCATCTTTTTATAGGCAGCTTTCATTTTTGGTATGAAAACATCATAATTATCAAGTTGAATAAGAGTATCTGCAATATCTATATTGAGTCCAAGATAGTCAAAATTTGCTTTTTTTGTAAAAAATGTTCCTTTGGCATCAATATCAATATCTCTGAGTGTGACTTTAATTGTCAGATCAGTTTTAACTTTTCCCGTATGCTGTAAAAATGGGAGTTTTATATGATAGGTATTTAAAATATGCAACATATCTTTATTGAGCATTCCGTTAAAAAGAAGATGGAGTGTTAAAAGCTCCTGCGGCTGTGTAAAATCAATTTTCAACCAGCTTTTATCAAGATACATACCATAAGAGTAGGCTTTTCGCGGATAGATATACAAAACACCATAAAGCATCTTCAGATCTGTTGTTTTTGTATGAATAGCATCAAGTTTTTGGTTGTATGTATAGTTTAGTTTTTCAAGGGTAGCAAATAAATCAAGATGTCTGTATGCAGATTTGAGATCATTGTACTGTACAAATCCTTTTGCTCTGTGAATCGTTACACTTGAAGTATCAATTGCATCCATTGCCCAGTAACGAATTGCTTTTGGAAGATGAAAAAGTGCAAGAATTTTATGAATATCTTTTATCTTCTTATGTGACTTCAGTGTATAATCAAAGCGTTTGTTGTCTGCAATGCCATAAAGTGTTGCATTGAAATCATTGTTTAACAGAAGATTTAATTTTGAAAAGATCTTCTTCTCTTGTGTATCTAAAATCAAATGACCGTCAAGTTGTAACCGCTTTTGTAAAAATGTTGATTTTTCCACATTAAAAATCAGAAATTTTTTATAAAATTTAAAATGGAGATTGAGATGAAAATCGGGTGAGTCTGCAAGTAAAAGACCTTGTTCTGTTCTATTGTGGGTTAATGTAATTACGGTATCGCCATAGTGTAGTTTTTCAATAACAACAGAGTTAGTTAAAAGAAAAAAACGTGAAGTGAGTTTAAGATAGCGGTTAATCTCTTGGAGATCTGTTGTTTTATCGCTTGTTTGTCCTTTTTCTATAGTAATTTCATCTATTGAGATATTTAATTGCTCATCCCATTTGATATATATATTTTTTATTGTAAGATTAGGGAGTGAAAAATCTTCAATGAACAGACCGTGTTGAAGAGTTATAAAAATTACAACAAGCGACAGAAAAATGAAAGAAAATATACTTATAATCGTAAAATATATCTTTGAAATTACACTAATAATCTTTTTATCGCTCATCTATTACCTAAGTCAACCTGTTAAAACCCCAGAAATACTCTATATTCCAAAGGGTTCGATAAATCAAATTATAACACAATTAGAAGATAAAAATTATAATGTTTGCAAACTTGATGCTTTTCTTTTACGATTTATTGGTGCACCCCAAAGCGGATGGATAAATATGGGGAGCAAAGTAAACAGCCGAGCCGATTTTTTATATAAACTGACAACAGCAAAAGCAGCCTTACAGACAGTTACACTCATTCCCGGAGAGACAACATATATCTTTTTACAACAGCTTGCAAAACAGCTGGATCTCAATAATGAAAAACTGCAAGAGGCATTTCAAAAATATGCACCGATAGAGGAGGGGGTTTTTGTTCCAAATACATATAAAATCCCAAAAGGAATATCAGAAGATGCTTTAATAAAACTGCTTTTAAAAATTTCAATGAAAAAGATGAAACAGATCTCTTATAAAATTTTTGGTACCTACAATGAAAAAAAATGGTTTCGTTATGTAACAATAGCATCGATCATCCAAAAAGAGTCTGCAAACAACAAAGAGATGCCAATTGTCAGTTCTGTTATCTATAACCGTCTAAAGAAAGGTATGAAACTGCAAATGGACGGTACTTTGAACTATGGAAAGTTTTCACACACAAAAGTAACACATAAAAGAATAGTAGAAGACAAAACGCTCTATAATACGTATCTCCACAGCGGAATACCTGCCACTCCTGTCTGTAATGTCGGCCAAGAAGCCATTATGGCAGCGATTTTCCCTGCAAAAACAAAATATCTCTATTTTATGAAATCAAAAAAGGGAACACACGATTTTACCTGTAACTATTCTACACATTTACGCAATATAAGGCGTGCTACAAAATGAAACAGAAAAGAAATATAAGCCAATCTTTTTAAAAGCTTAGCAAATATTACCTATCTTAGTGTTATTATTAATTTTGTAAATTTCATGAACTTTAAACAGAGTTGCATGAAAAAAATTATTATTCACGAGGACACACAATGTCAAAAATTATTTGGTCTAAAATTGATGAAGCTCCGGCTTTAGCAACGTATTCATTATTACCAATAGTACAAAAATTTTGTACTGCAGGTGGTGTAGATGTAGTTACTAGTGATATTTCACTAGCAGGTAGAGTTCTTGCTGCGATGGGTCTTGCTGAAGATGAACTGTCAAAGTTAGGTGAAGTTGTACTGCAACCAGAAGGAAATATTATTAAGCTTCCAAATATTTCTGCTTCAATCGGACAGCTTAAAGAGTGTATTGCCGAGCTTCAAAGTCAAGGTTTTGACATTCCTGATTTTCCTGAGAATCCTCAAACAGAAGAAGAGAAAGAGATTCGCGCGAAATACAATCCTTGTTTAGGTTCTGCAGTTAATCCTGTTTTACGTGAAGGTAATTCAGATCGTCGTGCTGCTGCTGCTGTTAAAAAGTATGCACAAAAACATCCACACAGATTAAAGCCTTTTGCTGAAAACTCTAAAGCGTATGTAGCACATATGGATCATGGTGATTTTTTTGAAAATGAGCAATCTG
>Ga0256843_1001427_pt1 | contig 18909 bp, 18 predicted proteins | sample AlvinellametaG_FD_191572 | JGI IMG/M metagenome (GOLD analysis project Ga0256843, IMG submission 191572) | Pompeii worm associated microbial communities from hydrothermal vent at the East Pacific Rise, Pacific Ocean - Alvinella | ecosystem: Host-associated > Annelida > Integument > Unclassified ... | reverse complement strand
TTTCATGAATAGATTCAACAAGTTTTTTTACTATTTTAGAGTTTTTATCTGTTACAAAGGGTTTTGCACTTTGATTTAGAACCAATGTATAATCCATATCCTGAAAATATTTTTCTATAAATTTTTCTATATCTTCCTTTGTAGTTTTAGTAGAGTTTCTGACATTAAACATCATTTTCAATCTATCTGGTGTAACATTCGTTACTTCCATACCCGCTCTAATATCAGTTATAATAAATTTGCTTGGAGAAAAATACTCATCTCCAGCATCAAGATTTACTCCAGCAATATGCGGTAAAACTTGTGCGACTTTATGTATAGGATTTTTTGTTTTTTCTGGATATGCAGCATGTCCTTGAACACCAATTTTTTCTAAAACTCCATTTATAGAACCACGTCTTCCTATCTTTATAGCATCTCCAAACTCTTTTTCACAAGTTGGTTCGGCAACAACAACATAATCAGGTAAAAAATCTTCTTTTTTTAAATATTTTAAAACTTCTTGAGTTCCATACTTGGCATCACCCTCTTCATCACTTGTTATCAATATAGACAAAGTACCGGAAAAATCTGATGTTTCTTTTACTGCATGAAGAAATGCGGCCAAACCACTTTTCATATCTTGAGTTCCACGAGCATATATTAAATTATCTTTATAAGTTGGTGTAAAAGGATCACTATCCCAACCATCACCAGGAGGAACTACATCTATATGACCAGCAAAACATAGATGCTCACCTTCTCCAAACTTCTTATATAAAAAAAGATTTTTTGTATCTTCTTTATCTATCCTTACTGCTTCAAAATCGCTTAAATATTCAGCTATAAAATCCAATCCTCCGTCATCATTTGGCGTTATAGACTTATATCTCAAAAGTCTATCAAAAAGCTCTAAAACACTCATGATAAAATACTATCTATGTGGATCTTCATAAAAAATATATGAAGTAGAATAATCACTAAACTCAAAATAAACCCTTTTTTCTCCTGAATCTACCTTGCCATTTAAATTTTCATCAAGTATTCCATATCCATATCTATATGGTCTTGGTGTTGATCCACTCGTACTTATAGCCGTAGTTAACTTATCAATCTTCATAAATCTTTTTACAAGTTTATCTCCGGCATACACTTCCAATATACCATCCGTTCCTGTCCAATTTTGAATAGCATGTCCTATTCTATTCTGTGTTTCTTGTGTACATCCAGTAAATAAAGCTATAACAGCAACTGTACTTAAAATTATCTTTTTCATAACACTTCTCCTAATATTTTTGTTAAATCTTTTTCATCTATTATGATATTTGCTTCTTTTTTTAGTACCTCTTTTGCACAAAAGGCTACTCTTGTGTCAGCATAAACAAACATACTTCTGTCATTTGCACCATCTCCTACTACCATAGTACCACTACTATCTATACCAAGTAGTGCTTGGAACTTTGAAAGCAATCTCCCTTTTGAAAAATCAAAAAGCATTTCTCCGCCAACAAGCCCAGTTAAAAAACCATCTTTTTGGTGTAAAATATTTGAAAAGTCTGCATCATAACCTAAAATATCTTTTGCATAAGAGGTTGCGTTTGTAAATCCACCACTAAAACAAACTACTTTATAACCTGCTTTTTTTAGCTCATTTATAGTCTCTTTTGCACCATTCATGTATGGTAGATTGTGACAGATTTCATCAACTTTTTTATAATCCAATCCTTTTAAAAGTGAAACTCTTTTGTTTATACTTTCAAAAAAATCAAGTTTACCACTCATCGCTTCTTCAGTAATCTTAGATACCTCATCTTTTATACCAAGCTCATCTGCTAAAAAATCTATAGTTTCACCATCCATTAAAGTAGAATCAAAATCAAATACACATAGTTTATTCAAATCATATACCTTTAAAGTTTTGTGTTATAATAGCGAAAAATTTTATAAAAGTGAGCAAAAATGTTTGAAAAGCTTATAAAGAAGTTAAAAAACGAAAAGTATGTTACTTTAGAAACTACACCTAAACATTCGGCAACTTTTCAACCTATTATTGACAATATAAAAGAGTTAAACTTACATAAAAAAGTTGATGGCTTTTCAGTTACAGACTCACCTTTAGCTAAACTAAAATATAGTTCACTTTTTGCGGCACTCAAACTTCAACAAAACTTTAAAAAACCAGCACTAGCTACTATGACTATGAGAGATAGAAATAAAATAGGACTACAATCCTCTCTTCTTGGAGCAAACGAATTTGATATAAGAGCTATACTAGCACTAACAGGTGATAGTGCTAGTATGAGTGATCAACCAAACGCAAAAGGAGTTTTTGAAGGAAATTCTACACTCTTACTTGAAATAATAAAATGTTTCAATGCAGGGATAGATTTTGCTGGAAGAACTTTGGATTTTCAACCTAAACAAATATATCCATTTGCTGTTAGTAATGCTTATGCAAAAAATCCAAAAACACTACAAAAAAAACTAAGGGAAAAACTAGAAAGAGGTGTTGTAGGAGTTATTACTCAACCTGTTTACTCATTAGAAAATGCAAAAAACTTATTAGAAATATTTCAAAAAGCAAAAATAGAAGCTAAAAACTCTGATGCCACTTTGATCATAGGTTTTTTCCCTATCATCAGACTCAAAACTGCTCAATTTCTAACTGCACATGTACCAGGTATAACTGTACCAAACTTATGGAGTGAAAAACTTTATGAAGCTAAAAAAATATCTGATAAAGAAGAAGAAAAGATAGGATTTGAACTTAGCAAAAAGACATTTGATGAACTCTTAGAGTTTCATCCAAAAGTTCATCTTATGACAGCAAACAACTTTACTTTGGCAAACAAGTTACTTACTTAACATATACTGGAGTACCTAATTTTACCATACTAAAAAGTTCTATTATATCTTTATTTTTCATACGGAAACAACCATGACTAACAGCTTTGCCTATAGATTTTGGTTTATTTGTACCATGTATTCTTAAGTTACTATAGCCAAGATACAAAGCCCTTGCTCCTAACGGATTTTTTGGACCACCATATACTACATCTGGCAACCTAGGATTTTCTTTTTTTATCCTTTTTGTAGGTCTCCAGTCGGGCCATTTAACTTTCTTTCTAATCCAAAAAGTTCCATAACTTCTCCAACCATCTTTTCCAACTGCAACTTTATATAACTTCTTAAACCTGCCGTTTTTATAAAATTCTAAGATTCTTTTATTTGTTCTTATCACTATCATATCTTTTATCTTTTTTGATTTTTTTACGATTAGTTTTCTTTTTTTAGTATTTAGTTTTTTTATAAATCTTTTTTTCTTTTTCACATAATATTTTCTTTGTGAAAACTTTTTATTTTTAATAAAAGATTTTCGTATTTTTCTTTTTTTGTGTATTTTATGAAGTTTTTTAATATGTCTTTTAAGACTTGCAAGTGTTTTATGTTTTTTTAATATTTTACCATTTGAACCTATAATCTGAACATTTTTATTTGGTTCATTTACTATTTCTACTATTTTACCTTTATCTAAAACAAAAAAATTACCAAACAATGAAATACTCATCACTAGTATAAATAAAATTGCCTTTTTCATTTCTATACTCCCTTTTAACTAGGAAGTATAGAAAATTTTACTTTACAAGCAAATTTAACTTTTTTTCTTACTTTTTATTTAAGAAAATCTTAAAAATCTTTTTTCAATAAACTATCAACTTTTAAAATAGTTATAATTCCACCATCTCTTTTACCGATACCATATATAAAACCATCTTTTTTACTCATAGTCTCAGGTGTCTCTTCTATCTGAGATTTTTTTATTCTTATTGCTTCAGTTAACTTATCGATAACAAATCCAGCTATATTTTCAGCATCTTTTAAAACTATATATCTTGTATCATCATCTATATGCTTAGACGGTAGAGAAAACTTTTTTCTTAAGTCTATCAACGGTATGACATTTCCTCTTAAGTTAAATACTCCCAAAACATACTCTGGAGTTCTTGGAACTCTAGTAAAATCTATAGGCTTTATGATCTCTTGTATAGATAAAATAGGTATAGCATACTCTTCTTCTCCAACTATAAATCCTACAAGTTGCATGATGTCTTCATCTAACTTCTCTTTATCCGGAACAGATATCAACTGTTCTTGCTGTTTTTTTAAAACTTCTCCCAATGCTGCACTCATGCTATCTCTCCTACTGGTAAATTTATATTTCTGCTTACAGTATTTGCAAGATACTCTAAAGAGTATGGTTTTGTGATATACTCTGTCATACCTACTTCCACACCTCTTAATCTATCTGATTTACTACTTCTTGAAGTTACAGCAAGTAAAGGTAAGTTTTTATATTTAGAGTATTTTCGTATCTCACTAGCCAAAGTATAACCATCCATTTGTGGCATCTCGATATCTATAAGCATCGCATCAAATATCATATCACCTCTTTTAAGTAATTCAAGAGCTTCAACACCATTTGTTGCTTCAACTATATTTATCCCTAAAGGTTGTAATCCTTTTTGCATGATAGCCCTATCAGTTTTACTATCATCTACTATTAAAACATTATAATCAGCTGGAGAATTTTTCTCTCTTGTTACAGCTATATCATTTTCTGTCAAAAGGTTTACATTGAGATTTTTAGCTATTTCCATCATAGCTGATACATCTGCTATAAGAGTTACTCCACCATCACCTCTGATAGTAGCACCTGCTATTCCCTCTATTCCTTGTAAATACTCACCCATTGATTTGATAACAACTTCTTCTTGACCAACAAGTCCATCTACTATGATACCAAGCTTACTCTCTGCAACACCTATAACTACAACATACACTTGCTCACTACTATCTAGTACTTTTTCTACTTCAAACATATCTGAAAGTCTTGCAAGTGGTAGTATTTCATTTCTGAGTTTAAGAACATTTTTACCATCTATAGTATATATCTCATCCATACCTATTCTAACTGTTTCAAGTACCGATGAAAGAGGTATAGCAAAATACTCTTCTTGAGCTTGAACTAAAAGTGCTTGCATGATAGCTAAAGTCAATGGTATTTTTAATTTAAATGTAGTTCCTTCTCCTAAAACACTTTCAATATCAATAATACCATTTAACTTTTCGATATTTGTTTTAACAACATCCATACCAACACCACGGCCACTAACTCCGGTTACTTTAGCCGCAGTTGAAAAACCAGGTTTAAAGATAAGACTATAAGCCTCTTTATCACTCATGTTTTCTATCTCTTTCTCACTAACGATACCCTTATCCAAAGCTTTCATCTTAAGAAAATCAGGATCCATACCAGCACCATCATCTTTAATCTCTATGACTATTTGATTTCCTTCGTTATATGCTTTTAGATATACCTTTCCTTTAGGATCTTTTCCAACTTCTTTTCTTCTTTCTTTACTCTCTATACCATGATCACAAGAGTTTCTTATCATATGAACAAGAGGATCACCTATCTCTTCTATGATAGACTTGTCAAGCTCTGTCTCTTCTCCGCTCATGATAAGCTCTATCTCTTTGTTTAACTCACGAGAAAGATCTCTTACAAGTCTTGGAAACTTGTTAAAAACTTTTGCGATAGGTAGCATTCTTGTTTTCATAACAGCGATCTGAAGATCTGTTGTAACTAAAGAGACAGAAGAGACTACTTGATTTAACTCTTCTAAAAACTTTTCTCCTTCATATCTCTCTTCTACATCATCATATATCTTTAAAAGTCTGTTTTTACCTAAAACTAGCTCACCAATCAAGTTCATCAAACTATCTAACCTGCTAACTTCAACCCTGATAGTTTGTTCTGGCTGAGAAGAAACTTTTTTCTCTTTTTTAGTTACTTCTTCTTGCTTTTTACTATTTTTATTTTCTACTTTTTTAGGAGTATGTACTACCTCTTTTTTCTTGGCTTTTTTTGCCTCTTTTTCTTTTTGCTTTTGGGCTAAAAGTCTTTGTATCTCAGCTTCTACCTCTTCATCAGTAAGATTTGCCAATTCTTCTTCGCTTAACTCTTTTTCTTCTTGTTCATTTTGATTTGTAGATTCATTTTGTTCATCATCAGAACTATCTGAAAAGTTCTCTTCACCACTAGAAATAGCATCAAATCTAGCACAAATATCTTCTATATCTATACCACACTCATCTGTTCCACTATCTCTTATAGCTTCTAAAAGTCCTTTCATCATATCTACTGACTCCAAGATCACATCCATGATCTCTGGAGTTATTTTTAACTCCTCTTTTCTAGCTTTGTTTAAAACATCTTCCATATGATGAGTAAGCTTTGTTAAAACATCAAAGTTCAAAAAAGAGCTAGAACCTTTTACTGTATGTGCAACTCTAAAAATCCTGTTTAAAAGTTCCAAATCATCAGGAGAGTTTTCCAACTCTACCAAATCCTGATCCATTTGCTCTATCAGTTCAAAAGCTTCTACTAAAAAATCTTCTCTTATCTCTTGTAATTCATCCATTTTACACTCCTCTTTTAAACTGTTTGTAAACTATTTTCTTTACCATGAATAGCAGATGCAACCTCTTTATAAAAAACTGAAGCATCAAATTTTGTAAGATACGCATCTGCTCCTGCTTCTTTACCTCTTATATCACTAAAATGATCACTTATAGAGGAGTTAAAAACCAATGGTATATTTTTCAATCTTTTATCAGCTTTTACACGACTTGCAAAAGTAAATCCATCCATCTGTGGCATCTCTACATCTGAAATAATAATCCTTAGTTCATCTTCTATATTTTCACCAAAAACAGAAAGCATTTCATCTAATTTTTTCAAACCTTCTACTCCATCAACTGCTTCTACTACATTAAAGCCCATCTCAGTCATTGCATTTTTAACAAGTCTTCTTGCAGTAGAGCTATCATCCAAGATCAAAGCTGTACCTTTAAATTTTTCAACTTTAACTTGAGTTATATCAGTACTTGGAGTATAAAGCCCTAACTCTTCTATAATACTTTCAAGATCAAGGATTAAAAGAACTTCACCATTTTCTATCTTTGTTACACCTGTTATCTTAGTTTGGGTAAAAGCTCCTTCTTCATTTGAAGTAAAATTTGTAGGCTCTATATCTTCCCAGTTAACTCTTCTTATCCTTCTTGCTTCATGAACTGCAAAACCTATAAGAACATTGTTAAACTCTGTGATGATTATCCTAGGAGAGATAGTTTTATTTTTAGGTTTTTTTATTCCCATCCATTTTGCTAGATTTACCACTGGTATAACTACACCTCTTAGGTCAAATATACCATCTATGTATTTTGGAGCTCCAGGAAGTTTTGTTAGATTTGGAAGTTTGATGATCTCTCTTACTTTAGAAACATTTACTCCGTAGATTCCTTCGTAAATCTCACCTTTATCCTCTTTATAAATACGAAAATCAACTAGCTCCATCTCATTTGAGCCGACTTTTAAGACATTTTTTTCACTCATATAATCCCCTTGATTAGGTTATTGAAAAGTGATTTTGTCCCCTTTTAAAGTATAGTATTTTTCATCACATGCATAAGAAGAAAAGTTAAAATATCTAAGATTTTCAAACTCAAATCCTATACCTTGATGATAGTGACCTTCCAAGACAAAACCAATTTCACTTAGTCCTATATCGTACAAAAGGATTTTTTGTTTAATCATCTGTTTAAAATTTTTTATATTTTTACAAATTTTCTTTTTTTGCACTTTTTGAAGGTATGAAAGGAAAGGTTTGTTTTGCAAAACAATATTTATTATATTTAAGATTTTTAACATAAATCTGTTTCTAAAAATAGTATGAATAAAAATATATGATTTTTTTTCATAACGATCTCCATGAGATAATAATACTTTTTGATTATGGTATTTTGCTAAAAGTGGTTGAGAAAAAAGAGGAAATACTTTTACTTTAGGAAAAAGCTTTTTCAAGTTAAAGTCATGATTTCCCTCCATATAAATAATCTCTACTTTCTTCGAGATATTATTTATGAGTTTTATCTCTTTTTCATAAAATCTTTCAAGACAACCAACACCACCTATCAAAAGATCAAACATATCCCCCATAAAGATAAGCTGACTTGGTTTTAACTCTTTACTATCAACTCTTTTTAAAAACTCATAAAACTCGGTGCGATTTATATTTGTATGTGCATCACTTATAAAAATCGCACCATCTTTTAACTCTATCATGGAACATAAGCATATTTTGGGATACCTTCATCCTCATCAAAACCATACATCAAGTTAGCATTTACCACAGCTTGAGATGAAGCTCCTCGTAGAAGATTGTCTATAGAACTTGATATAAAAAGTTTTTTTCCATCTCTTTTAGCAAAAATATCACAAAAATTTGTTCCACTAGAACTTTTGATATCTACTGGCTTTTCAAAGATTCTTACAAAAGGAGCATCTTTATAAAACTCTTTTAAGATATCTATAGGATTACACTCTTTTTTAAGTAAACAGTAACTATCAACAAGCATCCCTCTGGTTAAAGGTAAAAGATGAGGAACAAAAGCAATATCGAACTCTTTACCAGAAGATTTAAAAAACTTCTCTTTTATCTCAGGTTCATGACGATGTGATAGCGGAGAGTATGAAAAAAGATTTTCATTGATACAACAGTAGTGGGTCTTTTCAGTACACTTTTTTCCAGCACCACTAACTCCACTTTTTGCATCTATCATGATAGGATAGTTTTCATCTAAAAGATGTAAAAACGGTAAAAGCCCAAGTATAGTAGCTGTTGGATAACAACCTGGGTTTGCAACAAGTTTGGCACCTTTTAATTTATCTTTATAAAGTTCAGGAAGTCCATATACTGCATCTTTTATATGTTCTTTATCTTCATGCGGACAGTAAAACTTTTCATAAGTTTCAAGATCCAACCGATAGTCAGCCGAAAGATCTACTACTTTTACACCCAACTCTAAAAGCTCTTTTGCAAATCCCATAGAAGCCTTGTGCGGTAGTGCTAAAAATGCCAATTCACACCTTTTTGCTATCTCTTTTGCATCCGCTTTTTCTATACTCAACTCACAAAGAGATTTTAAAGATGGATGTGTATTTTCTATCTCACCGCCATTTTCACTAGCACCAAGATATACAACTTCAAACTTATCATGATCTAACAGTATCTTTAAAAGTTCAAGTCCAGTATATCCACTAACTCCTACTACAGCTACCCTAATCAAGACTTATCTCTTTATATGTTATCTCTTCTATCTCATAGGTTTTATCACCTACTGTTACCTCATCCCCCTCTTCTTTTCCCATCATAGCTCTTGCCAAAGGAGTAAGATTTGAGATAAGCCCACGATCTGGATTTGACTCATAAGTCCCAACTATAGTATATGTAAACTCCTCTTCAGTATCCACATCAACCAAAGTTACCGTAGATCCAAACATCACCGTATCATGAGTAAACATAGATGGATCAACAGCTTGAGAGTTATCATAAAGTGTTCCAAGCTCTGCTATACGAGACTCTATAAATCTAAGCTTTTCTCTTGCAGCATGATACTCTGCATTTTCCTTTAAGTCTCCATGTCCTCTAGCGATATCTATCTCTTCAACTGTTTGAGGTCTTTCCACCATCTTTAAATTATGTAACTCTTCACCGAGTCTTTTTCTACCTTCTATAGTTATAGGTTGCTTTTGCATTTTCGCCCTTAAATATATTTTAATTTTTAGCCAATTATAACAAATTTTATTAAAAACTAAAAAAGACTCTAAAGTATAGTTTTTTATTACCGATATGATCTAAAACAGGTTAAAAAGGTAAAGAAAAGATGTCAAACAGATACTATCAAGAAAGAAGAAAACCCTCTTTGATAAAACCATTTATATATCTTTTTTTACAGATAATATTACTCTTTGAAATGTACTACATAACTACTATAGCCATACCATATCAAGAAGCTGTTTTTAACATATCTATGGTAGTTGTAGTCTTTTTGATCTATAAAACATACAAAATACTTCAAAGAACTTCAAAAAGTACAAGTAAAGTATTTTCAAAAAAATTATCATTATCATCTGAAACTATCAGATAAAGATTTTTTCCAACTTTTGTGATACCTTCAAAGTTATCTATTGCATCACCTTGGCTACTTTTTAAAGTAGCCAGATCTGTTACATTACAAACACCTTTGCTCAATCTTATCTTTTTTATAGATATGATAAACCCTAAACTAGCAAAATCAAGTTTTCTAAAAAGAGCTATCAAAGAGCCTTTGTCATCATACTCAAAATCCACCAAAGCCAACTTGTCATCACTATTTTTAAAACTACAAACTTTTCCTTTATAGTTATATATATCATGATAACCATCTTTTTGCTTTTTTAAACTATACTCTGGAGAGGTCAATAACCCATATCCCTTAACATACTCTAAACTTTCCAAAGATTTATTTTTACTTTTATAGTTTCGATAATCTTGAAGTCTCTTTGCCAAATAAGCCCTACCAACCTGTTTACAATTTTGATCAAACTTCCTTATCTGTGGATATCTACCTTCATAAGAAACATATAAAAACTTTCCTCTTTTTGATATCCCCTCACTATCACTTTGCCATCTAAAGAAGTATTTCCCTTTACTGTTTTTTAAACGACAAGAACTTATCGGCTTTAACTTTTTTATCTTTTTATCTTCTATTTGCAATCTAAACCTAAAAAGTCTGCTTCTATCGTTTAGCATATATAAAGTTTTCGTCTTTTTATCATACTCCAAAGCTGAGATGCCAAAAAACTTTTCATCTCCTATTTTATAGTAGTGTAAAACTTTTGCATCCAAAAACTTTATGTGCTTAAACTCTTTCTTTTCACTAAAAAGTTGCCAGTCGCTTACACCTGAATGTAAAATGATAGGTAAAAGAAATATTATTAAAAATAAATTATTCAAACTTCACCAACCTTTTTACTACCAAACTACAAAGAGTCAATCCAAAACTCCCAGTAACCCCCATAAAACTTCCCATCTCATTACATTTTGGCTCTTCACTAGAAAAAACTACATCAAACTTTTTACTAAATCCAGCCTTTTTGAGTTCATATCGAAACTTTTTAGCTAACTTGTCTCCATAAGTTTTCCAGATATCTTTTACCTCTATCATGAGAGGATCAACTCTTTTTGCACTTCCCATAGAAGATATAAGCTTATCATGACACTTTACAGCCAAAGCTACTTTTGCAGGTATATCATCTATCGCATCTACTACAACATCAAACTTCTCAAAGTCAAACTTCTCCACCCACTCTTTTGTAACTCTTTGAAAAATAGGCTCTATACACTCATATTTTTTTACAAATACTTCAACTTTTTTTTCTCCTACATATTCTGAGTAAAGTTGTCTGTTTTGGTTTGTCTCATCAAATATATCATCATCAACTATCATGATATACCCAACTCCACTTCGAGCCAAACAATCCACAAGCATACCACCAACTCCACCAACTCCCAAAACCAAAACTTTGGCATTTTGAAGTTTGGTAAAATCATCACCAAAAAGTTTTTTGCATCTATCAAACCTCATATCCACTCTTTCAACCTATCTATATCTTTATATGAAGTTAGATCTAGCTTTACAGGGGTGATGGATATGTAACCTTTTTCTACTGCTTCAAGATCACAGATACCATCTCCTTTTTTCTCCCAGGCCAAAGGATGAGTCCCAAGCCAATAATACTCTATACCTCTTGGATTTATATGTTTATGTGAGTCATTTCCATAAAGTCTATATCCAGCTTTTGTAACTTTTACACCTTTGCACTCGTTTGGTTTTAGAGGAGGTATGTTTATATTTACAAGTTTTCTCTCTTCAAGAGGAAAACCTTGCTCAAATACTTTTTTAACAAACTTAGCTATAAACTCACCAGCCAACACATAACCATGATGACTCATATCTTTACAACTATCCTTACATACTTGAGATATCGCTATACTGGGAACTCCTTGCAAAACTCCTTCCATAGCCCCACCAACTGTTCCACTATAAGTTATATCTTCTCCCATATTTGAGCCTTTGTTGATACCACTTATCACAAGATCAGGTTTTGTATCTTTAAAATAGACATTTAACGCAAGATATATACAATCACTAGGAGTTCCATCATCAAGTTTATAAAAATCTTCATCAAGTTTTATAAATCTTAATGGATGAGAAAGAGTTAACGAGTGACTACAAGCTGACTTTTCACTACTTGGTGCTACCACTATAACTCTAGCCAAAGGTTTTAAAACCTCAACTAACACTTTTAATCCTTCACTTTCAAATCCATCATCATTTGTTATTAAAATAGTTTTTTTCACTTTACAAATCCTTTTAAACTAAACCAAAACTTAGTTCCTTTTCCATATCGACTTTCTATCTTTAACTCACTATCATGAAGCTTTAAAATATATTTTACGATATAAAGTCCAACACCTATAGAGTTATCCCAACTAAGTGTATCCACTCTAAAAAATCTATCCGTTATCTTTTTGATATTTTCCTCTTCTATCCCTATACCTTTATCTATAACTTCCAAACTCTCTTTTGTTGCTTTTATCTTTACTTCATCTTCAGAGTATTTTAAAGCATTGTCAGTTAGATTTATAAGAAGATTTTCTATCATATCTTTATCAGCTTCGATCATGATATCTTCAACTTCTATGATAATATCTCTATCTTTATACTTTTGACTCAATGTCTCTTTTACATCTTCAACCAAAGGTAAAAGTCTAAAAGTACTTTTTTGTAAAGAGAGATTTTCATTTTCTATTTTTACAGCTAAAGAGAGTCTATCTATCATATTTGAGATTTTATCAGCATTGTTTATGATCTTGTATGTAAATCTTTTTCTTATTTGAGGACTTAGGTTTTCATCATCATATATAGTTTGTGCATATCCAAGTATGGCAGCTACTGGATTCTTAAACTCATGACTTATAGCTGATATGATATCACCCTGCTTTTTACTAACCTCTTTTAAACGCCTTGTAAACTTTTTTTTCTGTTCATCTCTTCGTTGTAGTTTTTTTGCTACTTTGATAATCTTTTCATATATAACTGCAAACTCTTTACAACACTTTATCTCATCTATCAAAACATCATATCTGCTTTGCAAAAGGTTTTGTAAAGCTCTTTTTATGAGTTTCAAATCACTAGTTACTCTTTCGTTTATCTTATATGCTATATACAAAGACAAAGTTAAAGTCAAAGCAAAAAGAAGTATGGTTTGAAACCAAAACTTCAAAAACTTTTCTTGAATATTTTCCAGAGGATAAGACATCCTGATAAATATATCACCATCTTTTTTTGCAAGATATAACATATCTTTTTTTACACTTACAGAGTATCTTATACTGCTTCCATAAGTGTTTTTTAAAGCTTCCTGTATCTCAGGTCTTAAAAGATGGTTTTGCATACCTTTGATATCTCTATCACTTTCGTTTAAAACTTTTCCTGTTTTATCTATTATAGTTATTCTGACATTTGTTTGCTTTTTTATATTCTTGATAAGTTCATCAATATTTTGAGTATCTTTTTTAAAAACGATAAACTCTTCTATAAGATTTTTAAGCATCATTTTGTAGTTGTTTGTTTCTATATTTTTTAAAACAAAGTAACCTAAAAAAGTTGTAAAAAACAGAGTAATAAAAAATATAATAATAAAATTTCTAAAATAGACTTGATTTAGTTTTAACACTTTTGAGCCTTGGATTTTTTGGAGATATTTTATCGAAAGTAATCTAAAAAGTGGAGCGGGAAACGAGACTCGAACTCGCGACCCTCAGCTTGGAAGGCTGACGCTCTAGCCAACTGAGCTATTCCCGCATCAAAACTTTAAAAAAGTTAAAATTGGTTGCGGAGGATGGATTTGAACCACCGACCTTCGGGTTATGAGCCCGACGAGCTGCCGAACTGCTCTACTCCGCGACAAAAAAGTGGATGGGGTAGAGGGACTCGAACCCCCAGTACACTGGACCAAAACCAGATGCCTTACCATTTGGCCATACCCCAATCTACTCATCCACATTTGAGGTTGAGATTATATAAAAAAAAATCTCATTTGTCAAGAGTAAATTAAAGAAATTTCAAACTTTTTTGATAACATACTGATAAAAGAAAACAACAATGGAGTCAAAATGCCTATAAATAGAGTAAAAGAAGCTATAGAAGAGATAAAAAAAGGTAACATGATCATCATGATAGATGACGAAGATAGAGAAAATGAAGGAGATATAGTTTATGCTGCTACATTTTCGACACCCCAAAAGGTAAACTTTTGTGCTTCAAAAGCAAGAGGGCTTATCTGTGTGGCACTATCTAAAGATATAGCAAATCGTCTTGAACTCAATCCTATGGTAACTAAAAATGACTCTTCTTATGAAACAGCATTTACTGTTAGTGTAGATGCAAAAACTTGTTCTACTGGTATATCCACAAAAGAGAGAGATGACACCATAAAACTTTTGGCAAGTTGTACTTCAAAACCTAGTGATTTTGTTCGTCCTGGACATATATTTCCACTTATAGCAAAAGATGGTGGTACACTTGTAAGAACTGGTCATACAGAAGGAAGTGTTGATATATGTAAGATGGCAGGTTTAACTAAAGCTGCAGTTATATGTGAAATAATGAAAGATGATGGAACTATGGCAAGACGCGATGATCTTGAAATCTTTGCAAAAGAGCATAACTTAAAAATCGTCTATATATCTGATCTAGTTGAGTATCGTTTAGAACACGAATCTCTTATCAGAATAATAGCCGAATCAAACACTAAACTACTTGACAAAGATGTAAGAAGATATGATTTTGTAGATCACAACCAAAACCACCATGTAGCTTTTGTTTTCAAAAGAGAAGGAGAAAATCAACATGTAAGATTTCACAAAGTGGCAACAGATCTTGAACTTTTTACAAAAAACAGATATAACTCACTTATGAAATCTATCGAAATCCTTGATAAAGAAGGAGGAGTTTTAGTCTTTTTAGAAGAGTCCAGCATAGACAATCCATACATGAAAGAGTATGGTATCGGAGCTCAAATACTAAATAGGCTAAATTTTTCAAAAATAAAACTTTTAGTTACTAAAAAAGGAACAGAGTTTGTAGGTATAAGTGGATTTGGTCTGGAGGTTGTTGAAGAGGTGGAGTTGTAAAACTTTACACCTCTAAAACACTCACATCAACCCTCTTACCTTTTACATACTTTTTAGCAAACTCCACTATCATCCCATGATACAAAGCAAAAAACTTGGCATCTCTATCTTCAAAACCACTTATTAGCCACTCTTTTATATCACCATAACTTTCAAACTCATATCCAAAAGCATTTAGGATTCTGTTTGTATAGCTATCTACTACCATCTCTGGACGGTAGCATCCATAGCAAAGTATGCTGTCTGCGGTTTCTTCACCAACACCTTTTTGAGCTAAAAGCCACTCTCTGCTAATCTCATCTTTAAACTTTTCAAAACTTCCAAAGTCATTCATGATAGACTCACAAATACCTTTTAGATACTTTGCTTTTGTATTGTAAAATCCGCTTGGTTTTATGAGAGTTTGAAGCTCTTTTAAATCAAACTCTGCCAATTTTTCAAGATCCAAAACACCCGATTCTTTCAAATTTTTTAGCGACTTTTCCACCTTTTGCCACTTTGTCTGCTGGGTAAGTATAGCTCCAACCACTACTTCAAAAGTTCCACTATTTGGCCACCAGTACGAATCTCTTAGATCTTCTAAAAGATTTAGTTTTTCCAAAGATTGATAAAGTTCTTGAGTACTATTCACCGCTCACTCCTAACTAAGTTGCTCACTCAAAAAAAGCCTTTTGAGATACAAAAACTTCTTCTTCATCATAAGCTTTTATCTTAAAAGCTTCTACTATTTTGCCCTCTTTTATCTCCACAACTACCGCTTGAAGTATTTTTTTACATTTTTTTGGAACATCAAACTTTGAAGATATGCTAGTTAAAAATCTATCTTGAGGCTCTTTTACATCCATACCTATCACTCCGTCTCTGCATCCGGTAAGCCCTACATCAGTAACATAAAATGTTCCTTGATCAACCGTCAGATCATCAGTCCCCACATGAGTATGACTTCCTACTATTGCACTCACCCTACCCTTTAACATAGAAAATAGAGCATTTTTCTCACTTGTGGCTTCTGCATGAAAATCTATAAAAATATTTTTTATACCCTGCTTGTTTAGTTTTTTAACTTTTTCCTCGATCATCGTAAAAGGATTGTCAACCATAGGCATACCATAGTATCCCATAAGATTTATAACTGCCAATTTTTCATCTAAAACTTCATAAACTCCCACTCCGTTACCCGGTGCGGATTTTGGATAGTTTAGTGGTCTAAGTATAGGAAAATCCTCCATCATTTCCACAATCTCTTTTTTGTCCCAAGAGTGATTACCACCCGTCATAACATCTATTTCGGAGTTAAAAAGCTCTTTTGCGTTTTTCTTTGTCAAACCAAAACCGTGACTTGCATTTTCAATATTTGCAATCACAAAATCAACTTTATAATCTTTTTTTATTTTTTCTATATGTTGTTTAAACATTGTCCTTCCGGGACGACCAACAATATCAGCAAAATATAATATTTTCAAAACTACAACCTTTAATAAATCTTGATTTAAATCAATTAATACAAATTATATCTAATTTTAATAATACTTTATGTAGGATTATTTTATGGAAAAAATAAAGAACATACCTCTTTTTAGTAAACTCAGTGATGAAAATATTAAAAAGTTAGAAGCTATATCTTATTTTAAAAAATATAATGCAGATGAAATAGTATTTTATGAAGGTGATAAACCCGGGACTTTGCATATTTTAGTTGATGGAGTTTTAAAACTTTATAAAACTGATTCAAAAGGTCATGAAATCTATATACATCAGTTTGCACCTACAGCAATGGTTGGGGAATTGGCAAATTTTGAAAATATGAAGTTCCCAGCAACTGCAAGATTTATTACAAAAGGTGAAATATTAAAGATTGATTTTAAAAGACTTGAAAAAAATTTTTTTAAAAATCCCGATATTTGTATGGAAATTATAAAATCTTTAACTAAAAAAGTTAAAATTCTTTCTCAAGTGATTCATCATGAAATGGTTTTAACAAGTGAAGCAAAAATAGCACAATTCATATATGAACATCCTAATATTTTTAAAAATGTAAAAAATAATCAAATTGCCGCTATTTTAAATGTTTCTCCTGAAACTTTATCCAGAACACTTACAAAATTTAAAAAAAATTCATACATCACAATTGACAAAGAATACAACATCACCATTTTAGATGAAAAATCCATTACTTCTCTTTTTAATTAAAATTTTTAATGCCGTCATTGATTTATATCAAGAAATTAAGCTTATTGTTTATATATAATTATATGTTGCAAATTTTTTTTTGCATATGCAAAACCAATAAATATAAAGGAGGTTTTATGTCTCTTTCAAGACGTAATTTTTTGAAAACTTCAGCTGCAGTCGCTGCAGCTAGCGCTGTTGGGATAAGTGTCCCTGAAGAAGCAAAAGCTGCTGCAAAAGCTGCTGAAGACGGATGGAGATGGGATAAGGCTGCTTGTCGTTTCTGTGGAACAGGTTGTGGTATTATGCTTGCAACCAAAAATGGAAAAATCGTAGCAGTAAAAGGAGATCCTGCTGCTCCAGTAAATAGAGGACTAAACTGTATTAAAGGTTATTTTAATGCAAAAATCATGTATGGTGCGGATAGACTTACTGAACCTCTTCTTAGAGTAAATGAAAAAGGTGAGTTTGATAAACACGGTAAATTTAAACCTGTCTCTTGGAAAAGAGCTTTTGATGAAATGGAAAAACATGCAAAAAAAGCCCTAAAAGAGAGTGGTCCTGAAGGTGTAGCCGTTTTTGCTTCCGGACAATACACCGTTATGGAAGGTTATGCTGCTCAAAAAATGATGAAAGCTGGATTTAGAAGTAATGCAATAGATCCAAACGCTAGACACTGTATGGCATCTGCTGTTGTTGGTTTTTACCAAACTTTCGGTATAGATGAGCCAAGTGGATGTTATGATGATATTGAACTTACTGATACCATCATTTCTTGGGGATCCAATATGGCGGAAATGCATCCTATATTGTGGTCAAGGGTTACAGATAGAAAATTAACAGATCCAGATCGTGTAAAAGTTGTAAATATTACCACTTATAGGACAAGAAGTTCAGATTTAGCAGATTTTGAAATAATATTTACACCTCAAACTGACTTGGCTTTATGGAATTATGTTGCTCATGAAATTGTTTTTAACCACCCAGAAGCTATTGATTGGGATTTTATAAAAAAACATATTGTTTTTACGGCTGGTCCGGTTAATATTGGTTATGGTATGAGAAGAAAAGGTGAAAAATCACTAAAAGAAGGTAAATATTCTGCCAAAGAGATGGAAATAATCAAAAAAGAGATGGAGAAAAAAGTTTCTGCTAAAGAAGCACCTGCCCTTGCTCCTTATGGATATAAAGAGGGTGATATTATGAAAAATACTCCGGGAACTTTAAAACATTGGATTGTAGGTTTCGAAGAGTATAAAAAATCACTAGAACCATTTACTCTTGATTATGTTGCTAAAATTGCAAAAGGTGATCCTAATGAACCGTTAGAGCAATTTAAAGAAAAACTTAAAAAACTTGCTGCTTTATATATAGAAAAAGATAGAAAAGTGGTCTCTTTCTGGACAATGGGTATGAATCAACATACAAGAGGTAGCTGGGACAATACATTAAGTTACAATGTTCACTTTTTACTTAACAAACAAGCTAAACCGGGTAATGGTGCATTTTCATTAACAGGACAACCAAGTGCTTGTGGAACTGCAAGAGAAGTTGGAACATTCGCACATAGACTTCCTGCTGATATGATGGTTAAAAACCCAAAACATAGAAAAAT
>Ga0256843_1001426_pt1 | contig 18916 bp, 19 predicted proteins | sample AlvinellametaG_FD_191572 | JGI IMG/M metagenome (GOLD analysis project Ga0256843, IMG submission 191572) | Pompeii worm associated microbial communities from hydrothermal vent at the East Pacific Rise, Pacific Ocean - Alvinella | ecosystem: Host-associated > Annelida > Integument > Unclassified ... | reverse complement strand
AAAAGAGTTTTTAATATCTTTGATTTGTTTTTTCGTTTTATTTTTTCCTCCAATTTCAAAAGTATAATTTTTCACTATAAAATCTCCACTTTTAGCAAGTAAAATAGACTCATCAAACAAACTTACTTCATTTAAAAAATAACTTTTTATCTGATTTACAAAAAAGGTTTCTCTCTCATTGCCTATATCGCTTTTGTGAGTAATTGCTTTCATTAAGTTTGTATTATTTAGATATATCTTATCAGGTTTTTGAAGTTTTGAATATCCTCTTGATACAAAATGTAGATTTATTAAAAGTTCCGATTTTTCAAGTAGATATATATACTCTAAAAGACTTGGTCTTGAAATGTTTGTTTTTTGAGATAGTTCATTTATATTTGGAGTAAATGGCACAGAAATAGAGATAAGATATAAAAGCCTTTTAATTTTATCTATATTTGCATAAGATATGTTTGAGATATATGGCAAATCTACTTCAATTATGTTGTTTATTATATTTATTAGTTTTTGTTGATAGTTAAGTTTGTTTTCTAATACAAATGGATAACACCCAAACTCTAAATATTCTTTGAAATACTTAATAGGTTTTATTTCACTACTTATTCTTGAAGCTATTTCAAAATGGTTATTTATAATCTCATCTAAACTAAAACTATCAAATTTTATCCCTTTTATCTCTAAATATTCTCTAAATGATAAAACAGGGATTTTGATTATGTTTATTCTTCTGCTTAAATCTGCTTGTTGTTTGTATATTTGAAGCAAAGATGAACCAGATAAGACTACCTTTAATGAAGTAGAATCATAAATCGATTTTATATGTGTTGCTATATCTTTATATTTGTGAAACTCATCTATAAAAAGTATCTCTCCACCCATTTTTTCAAAATCTTTTGCAAATTCATATAAAGACACATTATAAAAATAAGGATTATCAAGAGAGATATATAAAATATTTGGATTTTTAAGTTCTTTTATCTTTTGAAGTAAAATAGTAGTTTTTCCTACTCCTCTTTGTCCTAAAATCGCAGTAAGTTTATCTGATAAATCTATTTTTTAATAAATACTTCTTTTGAATTTTAATGAAATATTTTTAAGTAAATTATTTTGTTTTTCATAAAAAAGTGTAAAATCCATATAATACCTTTGTAGTTGATTTTGTTAAATTGATTTTATACTTTTTATAAAGTTTTGTCAAATATATTTTTATAATAATTGATAATTTAACTTTGAAGTTTGTTGTTTATATAAATTTATCTATATCCACTCAAGTTGACATTCAGAGAGAGAGAGTATAATTGTTTTAAAAATGAATGGAGGATGAAAATGAAAAAGTTAGTTTTACTTGGATTGGTTAGTAGTTTTATGTTTGCTGGTACTGTATCTTTAAGAAGCACAGGGGGTGGATGTTATAGTGTAAAAGCAGATGGAAATTATGTAGGAACTATTTGTGCTAAATATAGTGGGGGTGATTATAATATTTATTCTTATGGTAGTGCAAAATGTAGTGGAACAGGGATATATTTTACAAATCCACCAAAATTGTATATATCAGATAAAGGCACTTCTGTTAGTGCAAACTCCCTAAGTGATGCTTTATATAAAATGGCAAATTATTGGGTTAATTGCTCTATATATTAAAAGTATCTTTTGATACTTTTTATTTTGTAAAAATAACTTTACATTTTTGGTGTTTTTACTTATAATGTAAAGTATATTTTACAAAAGCTTATTTAATTTTTATTAAACCTAATATAAAAACTAACTCCAAATAAACTACTAAATAGATTTATACTTACAAGCATATAAATAATTACTAATTGATAACTAATAGCTGTAAGTGGATCAGCCCCAGCTAAAAGCATACCGGTTGTAATCCCTGGAATTGCTACTACTCCTATAGTTTGAAGCATATTGATTGTTGGAATTAGGCTTGCTTTTATTGATTGTTTTTTCATTTCAAAATATGCTTGTTTTAGTGTAGCACCTACTGAAATGTATGTTTCAATAAGCTCTTTTTGTATCTCTGTTTCTCTTTTAAATCTCTCAATTGAAAGTGTAAAAGTATTTAGAGCATTTCCTATAATCATACCACCAATAGGGATAAATTCATTTGGTTTTGTAGAGATTAGACCCGTTAAAACAACTATTGATAAAATAATAGTTGTAGCTAAAAATATAGTAAGAAATGGGATTATAAAGTTAGTGTTTACCCTTTTTTTAGCTATATAGCTTGAATAAAGTATCATCAAAAATAAAACACCACTTAAAATAAATATATTTTCAATTTTAAAAATATATATTAAAAAATATCCTAAAGCTAACAGTTGTAAAAAAGCTCTAATTGAATTTATGATAAGTTGTTTTTCTATTCCAAGATTTGCTTTGTAAGCATAAATAAGTGGAATTAAAACCAAAATAAAGCTTATTAAAAATGAATAATTCACAAGTATCCTTTTTTTAGCGAATTATACTAAAAAGAAAGCTTATCTCATAAGCTCTCTTAAATGTGGAAAATCTCCTTGAAGTGTTAGTAGAAAATTATAAATATCATTAATTTGTTGTTTTGTTAGTTTTTTATTGCAGTTAACCCAAGCTTCGATTTTGATAGCTTCTTTTAAGTTATAAGTTCTTGCATCGTGAAAATAGGGTGGTGTTAAGTTTATATTTCTTAGAGTAGGGACTTTATATACACATTTATCTTTATTTTTGTGTGTAATAGAATATCTGTCATCATTACAATTACCAAATTTATGATAAACACCAGCTTTTGCAAATTTTCCTCCACCGACATTTACTCCATCATGACAATTAATACACCCAACTGATTTGAAAAGTTTGTATCCATTCATTTCAGATTTTGATAATTTAGCTTTGTGTTTAAGATATTTATCAAATTTACAATTTGGAGTAGTTAAAAAATATTCAAAAGTAGCAATAGCATCTTTAAAATCATTATAAGTAAATTTATCTTTAAAATACACTTTTGCAAATATCTCTTTATAAGGGGATTTATTTATGATTTGTTCCACTTTTTTATCATCTATTCCCATCTCTACTGGATTATGAATAGGTCCATCGATTTGCTCTTTTAGATTATTAGCTCTTCCATTCCAAAATTGTTTAAAATTGTATACAGAATTTAAAACAGTAGGAGATTGAATCACTCCTTTTTTACCATATACACCGATTGAAACAGGTCTTGAATCAGCCCATCCAGTCATGGGATTATGACAATTTCTACAAGAAACTTTTCCGTCTGCTGAGAATTGAAAATCAAAAAACAGTTTCATTCCAAGTTTTGCTTTTGCTTTGTTTACCATTACATCATTTATAGGAGTTATGGGAGTATAAGCAAAAATATTAGAGATTAGCAAAATAAAAAAAAGTAACTTTTTCACATCATCGCCTTTATTTTTTGTCAATTATAGTATAATTTTAATAAAAAAAGGTTTTTAAATGAAAATATTTAAAACAACAGATAATAATTTTGAAAATGAATTTAATGAGATACTTTCAAGAGGTGCGATGGATATAGATAATGTAGCACCAATTGTAAAAAATATTTTAGATGAAGTAAAAAATGAGGGTGATAGAGCACTTGTTAGACATATTTCTAAATTTGATAAGTGGGAACCAAAAAATGGAGAGGATTTAAAAATCTCAACTGAAGAGATGGCAAAAGCATATGAAAATATTGATGAAAAACTAAAAAAAGCTCTAAATCTTGCATATGATAGAATCAAAGCATATCATGAAAAACAACTTCCAAAATCTTGGCTTGATTTTGAAGAAAATGGAACAATCCTTGGTCAAAAAGTAACTGCTGTTGAAAAAGCTGGTGTTTATGTTCCAGGAGGAAAAGCTTTTTATCCATCAAGTTTACTTATGAATGTAATTCCAGCGATTGTAGCTGGGGTAAAAGAGATTATTGTTACAACTCCTGTGATTGAAAACAAACCAAATGAGCTACTTTTAGCTGCTTGTCATCTGTGTGGTGTGAATAAAGTATATAAAGTAGGTGGGGCTAGTGCTATTGCAGCTATGGCTTATGGTACTGAGACGATAGAAAAAGTAGATGTAATTACAGGACCAGGAAATATTTTTGTAGCTACTGCTAAAAAAATGGTATATGGTGAAGTAAATATCGATATGATAGCAGGACCAAGTGAGATAGGAATTTTAGCTGATGAGAGTGCTAAGCCAAACTATATGGCGATTGATTTACTTTCTCAAGCAGAGCATGATGAGATGGCAAGTAGTATTATGATTACTACTTCAGAAGAACTTGCGAAAAATACTGAAAAAGAGGTATATAGATTTTTAGAAGAGCTTGAAAGAAAAGAGATAGCTACTAAATCAATAGAAGAAAGAGGGGCTATAATAATTGCTAAAAATATGGATGAAGCGATTGAACTTATGAATATGATAGCACCAGAGCATTTAGAGATTGTTACAACTAATCCATTTGAATTACTTCCAAAAATCAAAAATGCAGGAGCAATTTTCCTTGGTGAAAATACACCAGAGCCAATTGGTGATTATATAGCAGGACCAAACCATACTTTACCTACAGGTGGAAGTGCAAAATTTTATAGCCCATTAAATGTAGAAATTTTTATGAAAAAATCTTCAATTATTTCATTTAGCAAACAAGCTATTTTAGAAATGGGTGAAGATTGTGCGATTTTAGCTAAAACTGAAATGCTTACAGCTCATCAAAAATCGGTATTGGAGAGACTTAAATGAATAATTTAATTTTAATAGGTTTAATAAGTTTAGGAATAATTTTAGTAGTAGTAGCTTTTGTGGTTATTATTACTAAAAAGCCTAAAAAAGTAGTGACAACAAAAAAAATCCAAAAAGAAGATAAATTAGATTTTGAGGATTTAATGGCAATTGTAAAAAATCCAAATTCATCAAGTGAAAAGATTTTATTTGCTTTAGAAGAATTTAATAAAAATTTTGTAATTGATGAGAAAAATGAACAAAAATATTTAGTGTTTTTAAGTAGAACATTAACTCATAAAAATGTAAATAAAGATGTATTTCAATATTTTCATAAAGAAGTAAAGAGTAAAAATCCAAGATTTAAAAAAGGGTTAGATGTTATTGAAAGAAAAGCATTAGGGTAAGAGATTAAACTCTATCTCTTAATCCTAGTGCAGAAATTGTTTCACTATATTTTGCGAAATCTTTTTTTCTAAGATATCTCATAAGTCTTCTTCTTTGACCTACTAATTTTAAAAGCCCTAATCTTGAAGAGTGATCTTTTTTGTGTTCTTTTAAGTGGTCAGTTAAGATGTTAATTCTTTCTGTTAATAAAGCGATTTGAACCGCTGGACTTCCTGTATCTTTTTCGTCATTAGCAAATTTAGAAATAATTTCTTGTTTTTTCGCCGTATCTAAAGCCATAATTGCCTCCTGATTGGTATTTTGAATTTTTCACTATTAAAAGTGAATTTAAAATTATACCTAAAAAACTTCAATTTTTCTATAAAAACTTAAAATAATTTTAAAAATTGCATTTAATTGTGAAAATTATGATATACTTCCAAAACCAAAACGGTGAGTAACCGATATTTTAAGAATTTGAAAAAATATACTTCAATAAAGAACTACAAAAATATTATCTACTTACCGACAGGTAAATCAAACGATATGAATTACAACAAAAACTCAAATATAATTCATAAATTTTAAGGAAAAATATGACATTTAACGAATTTAATTTAAAAGCAGAACTTCAAAAAGCTATCGATGTAGCTGGATTTAAAGAGCCAAGTCCTATCCAAGAAAAAGCAATTCCAATCATTTTAGATGGAAAAGATGTAGTAGGGCAAGCACATACAGGTACAGGAAAAACGGCAGCATTTGGATTACCAATTTTAAATAACTTAGAATTAAATGGCGAAGTAGAAGCAGTAATTATAGTACCAACTAGAGAATTAGCAACACAAGTAAGTGATGAGATTTTTAGATTTGGTAAGTTTTTAGGAATCAATACAGCTACAGTATATGGTGGAAGCAGTTATTCAAGACAGCTTAAACATATCGAAAAAGCAAGTGTAATCGTAGCAACTCCAGGTAGATTTTTAGATTTACTAAGAGGTGGAAAAATCGATATCGCACCAAAATTTGTAGTATTAGATGAAGCAGATGAAATGCTTGATATGGGATTCTTAGATGATATAAAAGAGATTTTTACTTTTATGCCAAGTGATAGACAAACTTTACTTTTTAGTGCGACTATGCCACAAGCTATCAAAGAATTAGCAAATAGAATTTTAAATAATCCAGAATTTATTACAATCACAAAAAGTGAAGTAACAAACTCTAAAATTTCTCAAAGTTTTTATGTAGTAGAAGAAAAAGAAAGAGATGATGCACTTTTAAGACTTCTTGATTTTAAAAACCCTTCAAAAGCGATTGTTTTTTGTAGAATGAAAAGTGAAGTTGATAGAGTAACTACTATGCTTGTATCTCAAGGGTATGCAGCTAAAGGGCTTCATGGTGATATGGAACAAAGACAAAGAGAAGAAACAATCAGAGCTTTCAAAAAAGATTTAGAAATCTTAGTAGCGACTGATGTAGCTGCAAGAGGATTAGATGTAAATGATGTAAGTCATGTATTTAATTATCATATCCCTTTTGATAGTGAAAGTTATGTTCATAGAATAGGTAGAACTGGAAGAGCTGGAAAAGAAGGGGTTGCAGTATCAATCGTAACACCTGCAGAATTTAGAAGTTTACTTAAAATTCAAAAATCAGTAGGAAGTAAACTTATCGCAAAAGAGATTCCTACTATTGATGAAGTAAAAGGTAAAAAAGGTAATGAGTTAATCGAAAAAATTGAAAAAACTGATGTAAGTGAAACAGCAATTGATTTAATTGAACAACTTAAAGAAGAATATGATTTATCTACAATTGCATTTAAACTTGCTACTTTACTTCAAGATGAAATGGCTATTTCTGGAAGTGAGAGAATAGGAAAAAGCAAAGCAGAAATCGCTAAAATTGAAAAAAGAGCGATGAATGAAAAATCTTCAAATTCAAGAGGTAGAGGTGGTAGAAGAAGAAGTTCAAACTCAAGAGGTAGAAACTCTTCAAGAGGAAATTCATCAAGAAATAGAAGAAGATAATCTCTTCTATTTTAATTTTTCTACTAATTTTTTAAAAACATTCCCTCTATCTTTATAATTTTTAAATTGATCTAAACTTGCACTTGCTGGGCTTAAGATAGCTACTCCATCATTAAATTTTTTATCTATAGTTTTAATTGCATTTTCTAAAATCCCACAATTTTGATATTTAATATTATATTTTTTTGCTAATTCTTCAAAAAGAGCTAAATCTTTTCCTATTAAAAATAGTTCTATTGTATAAGTTTTTAATTCTTCAAAAAGTGGTTCTAAATTTTGTCCTTTAGAATCGCCTCCAAGGATTAAATATATATTTTTATTTTTATATTTTTTTAGAGCATTGATAGTAGCATCTACATTTGTTGCTTTAGAATCATCTATCCATAATCTTTTTTTATTATCTAAAAACTCTTCAATTTTATGTGCATCTACTCTAAATCCATCTAAAGATTTTTCTTTAAAATATAAAATTTTATATACAGCTTTTGCTAATACTTCATCTAACTTAAAAGGCTCATCAAAAATAATATCTTTAAATCCAAAATATTTGATTAAATCATTACTATTTTTATAAGTGATTTTATAAGCACTTGTAGGATAATTTCTAAATTCATCTGGAATAATTGCTATATCTCTTTCAGTCATTCTATCAAGTGGTGAGAGTTTTGCTTTTTTGTATTCTTCAAAATTACCATGCCAAGAGATATGATCAGGTGTGATAGGAAGTAATACAAAGATAGAAGGTTTTGCTATTTTGGTATAATGTAGAGTAAAAGAGCTTGTTTCAAGTATCCATAATTTATCTTTATCCATATTTGCTAAAGGATTACCTATATTTCCACCAGCTTGAGAGTTTGGAAGTAAATATTCAACCATTTGAGTAGTGGTAGTTTTTCCATTTGTTCCTGTTATCCATATGCTAAATTTTGGATTAAAATAATCATATTCACTAATTAAATTTTGTGCTTGTTTTATAAGAGGATTGCTTGGAGGTATTCCAGGTGAGGGAATTTCAAGAGATGAATTTTTAGGATTAAATTCTTTACTTGGTAAGAGTGTATTTCCATATTCATCTTTTGAAATAGCTTTGAATTTATCATCAAAAATTTGCCAATTACCACTTTTTGCTATTGCTTTTGTAGTAATTCCATATCCAAAAAGTGATTTCATTTTCTAAGCTCTTTTATTTCTTCTATACTTAAACCAGTTTTTTTAGATATTGTTTCATTATCTAAAACATCAAGCAGATTTTTAGCTATTTCTATTTTTGCTTTTTTTTCTCCTTCTTTCATCCCTTTTTGAATCCCTTTTTGAATCCCTTTTTCAAAACCTTTTTTTAGAGCTGTATCGAGTGTATTTACATAATCCCTATAATATTTTAAATTTTGTTCGTAATTTTTTCTTTCTTCTTCTGTCATTTGTGCTAATTCTGCTAAATGAAAGGCTTTTTCTAAATTCTCATCACTTTTAAACTCTTCTGGTATATCATCTAATGTCTCTATTTTATTAAAAAACCATAACCATTTTTCTAGATGATTTGATAATTCCTCTTTTTCTTTTTTAAATTTTGGTAACTCTATATAAATAAATGTTAGCTTATCATACATCACTTCATTTGTATATTTATCTGTTATTTGTCCATAATGTAAATAATTTTCATCATTAAAAGTCATAAAATTCAATAATCCTACAAAATATATAGGAGTTAATTCAAAATTCCACTTTCCTCTACTTGCTTGAGCTTGAATAGGAAATGTTGTATAGTATAGTGCTCTATCTTGAAAAAAATCTTGTTCAGCTCTTTGAAGTTCTACTATAAATTTATTTCCTTTTTCATCTTCACAATGGATATCAAATATCGCTTTTCTATCCTCTTTTAACATTCCTGGATATTCATTTTTATTAAATGTTAATGTTTTTATTTTATGTTTTATTGGAAGTAGGTCATTTAAAAAACTAATCAAAAGTGGTTTTGACTCTTCACTTCCAAATATTCTTTTAAATCCAAAATCTGTAAATGGATTTATATATTTTGTTTGGATACACATTTTTAGCCTTTTATTTTAAATTTAATCCATTTGTTAATGTATTTAAAGTGCTATTTTCAACTTCTACTTTAAAAAATGGAAGTTGTTTTTTTTCTAAAGAGATTTTATAAAATTTAATATTCTTTTCTTTTAGATTATATTTTTTTGCTACTTCTTTTTTGATTTTGTTTTTAGTCTCTATATAAGTAGAGATTTCATCTACTAAAATCCCTTTTACTTGGTTTGCTATAAATATTTTTCCATCTGCATATTTTTTAAGCTTATCTAAGCTTATGTTTCTATCATGGCTAACTACATTTAAAAAGTTTTGGTAAGTTGGATTTAATAGATGTGAATAAAGATATTCTTTTTGTTCTTTTGAAGCTTTTTTAAATAGTGAGATTGGTTCTTTATATTTACCAACAGCGATATTATCTTCTTCAATTCCCACTTTTTTAGCTAATTTTCCTAGTACATAATGGGGCATAATAACTCCGATACTTCCAACTACTGCATTTTTGTTTGCTATAATTGGTTTTATTGCACTTACGATATAGTATCCACCACTTGCAGCCATACTTTCTATATAAACATTTACTTTTTTTGTCTTTGTATAATCTTTTAGATATGCGTTAAATTCATCACTTGCACTTGGACTTCCTCCAGGTGTATTAAATACGATTAAGATTTCTTTTGCATCTTTATCTTCTTTTAAACTTTCCATTTTAGAAATAATTTTATTTATATAATCAACAGTGATTTCTTTATTGAAATTTATTACAGCTACATATGGTTTTGATGGAGTTGTTTCTCCAAAAAAACCAGATTTTTTAAGAAATGATACTACAAAAACTAATTCCATTAAAATTAGTAAAATCACTCCAAAAAGGATTATTTTTTCTTTTAAACTTCTTAATTTAAAAACTTTTAATTCAGCTTTTAATTTTTCACTTTCAGCATATATATTACTCATCTTTTTCCTTATCTTATTTTTAATGAAATTATAGCAATTAAATTTGTTAAAAATGAGATTATCCAAAATCTTACAATAATTTTATTTTCAGCCCATCCATGTAATTCAAAATGGTGATGAATTGGTGCCATTTTAAATATTCTTTTTTGTCTAAGTTTAAAACTTCCTACTTGTAATATTACAGAAATACTTTCTACTAAAAATATAAAACCAATAAAAACTAATAAAAATTCACTTTTTGCAAAAATAGCTAAAACTGCTATTAAAGCACCTATAGTTAAACTACCACTATCCCCCATAAAAATTTCAGCAGGATGTGCATTAAACCATAAAAATCCAAGTAAAGCACCACTTAATGTTGTAGCTAAAATTACAAGTTCACTTACATTATAATGAGGTAAAAATAGATAGTGAGCAAATTTTGCATTTCCTATTAAATATAGTATTACTGCTAATGAAATAAATGCAAAAATACTAGGAACTGTAGCTAGTCCATCAAGACCATCAGTTAAATTTACACTATTTGTTGTAGCTACAATTACTAAAGCCCAAAAAGGGATAGCTAAAATTCCCATATCAAATAAAGGTTCTTTATAAAAAGGGATATAAAGATGTGTATCAAAATCACAAAAATATAGACAACTTGCTATTAAAAATGCAAAAACCCATTGGAGTATGAATTTTTGTTTTGGAGTAAGTCCAGCATGATTGCTTTGTCCTAATATTTTTGCTTTATCATCAATAAATCCTATAAACATAAATAAAATTATAGTAAGAACAGCAATAAAAGTATAATAATGAAATTTTATTGTTAAAAATAAAGCAATCAAGGAAGCACTTAAAAATATCATACCTCCCATTGTGGGGGTTTTTGATTTTTGTTGGTGTGACTGGGGTGCTAGTTCATATATTGGTTGGGTGGCTTTGTCTTTTGCCCATGCAATAAATTTTGGCATAAGATATAGTGTTAAACTAAATGCTATAAAAAAACCTAAAAATGCTCTTACTGAAATGTAATGAAAAATATTTACTCCAAAATGTTCATAAAAATAATATAACACATTATTCCTTTTTTTATCGAATTTTATCAAAAAAAGTGTTAGCAGAAAATGACATTTTTATTTTCTGGTATAATTTTGTTAAAAAAAAGGAATTAAAATGAGATTTAGTGGAAAAAATGTTTTAATTACAGGTGCATCAAGAGGGATTGGTGCTGAGATTGCTAAATATTTAGCTAAAGAAGGTCTTAAAGTTTGGATAAATTATAGAAGTGGAGCTGATAAAGCAGATGAGGTAAAAAAAGAGATTGAAGAAAATGGTGGGAGTGCTGCTGTTATTGGATTTGATGTGACAGATGAAAAAGCTTTTATTGATGCTATTAAAACTATAATTGATAGTGATGGTGAACTTAGTTATCTTGTAAATAATGCAGGTATTACAAATGATAAATTAGCAATGAGAATGAGTGTAGAAGATTTTAAAAGTGTAATTGATGCAAATTTAACTTCTACTTTTATTGGTTGTCGTGAAGCTGTAAAAGTGATGAGTAAAAAAAGATTTGGAAGTGTTGTAAATGTAGCTAGTGTAGTAGCTGAGATGGGTAATATGGGACAAGCAAACTATGTAGCAAGTAAAGGTGGAGTGATTTCTATGACTAAGACTTTTGCACAAGAAGGTGCAGCTAGAAATATTAGATTTAACACAGTAACTCCTGGATTTATTATGACAGATATGACAGCTGAACTTAATGAAAAAGCAAAAGAGGCTATGATGGCAAGAATTCCTCTTAAAAGATTTGCTGAGGCGAAAGAGGTAGCAAGTGCAGTAGCATTTTTACTTAGTGATGAAGCAAGTTACATTACAGGTGAGACATTAAAAGTAAATGGTGGATTATATATGTAATTTTAAAAATTTTTTGATATAATTTCGCTAAATTAAAATTTAAGGAGCAAAAATGGCAATTTTTGATGAAGTAAAAGAAGTAATCGTAGAACAATTAAATGTAAACCCTGATGAAGTAAAATTAGAGTCTAATTTTGTAGAAGATTTAGGTGCTGATAGCTTAGATGTAGTTGAATTAGTAATGGCTTTAGAAGAAAAATTCGAAATCGAAATCCCTGATAGCGAAGCTGAAAAAATAGCTACAGTTAAAGATGTAGTAGATTATATCGAAAAAGCAAAAGCTTAATTTTCCCTTTTTTCTGGGAAAAAAGCTTAAAGTTTAAACCTGATAAGTCAGCTTTAAGCTTTTGGCTTTTATATTAAAATTATAAAGGAATATAATGAGTAGAATAGTAGTAACTGGTATTGGTATGATAAATGCTGTTGGGCTTGATAAAGAAACTTCATTTGATAATATTATTGCAGGAAAAACAGGTATTAAAACTATTTCTAGCTTTGATGCAAGTAATTTTTCTGTACAAATTGCAGGTGAAATTACTGATTTTGATCCAGCTACTGTAATGGATAAAAAAGAGATTAAAAAAGCAGATAGATTTATTCAACTTGGGCTTAAAGCTGCAAAAGAAGCGATGAATGATTCAGGACTTGTAGGGACTGAATACGATAAAACAAGATTTGGAGTAAGTGCAGCAAGTGGAATTGGTGGACTTCCTGCGATTGAAAAGAATAGTGTAATTTTAGAAACAAAAGGTGCTAGAAGGGTAAGCCCATTTTTTATTCCAAGTGCATTAGTTAATATGCTAGGTGGATTTGTATCTATCGAATATGGACTTCAAGGGCCAAATACTTCTAGTGTAACAGCATGTGCTGCTGGTACTCATGCGATTACTGAAGCTTATAAAACTTTAAAAGCTGGAATGGCTGATAAGATTTTAGTAGTTGGAGCTGAAGCTGCTATTTGTCCTATCGGAATAGTTGGATTTGCTAATATGAAAGCATTATCTACTAGAAATGATGATCCTGAGCATGCTTCTAGACCATTTGATAAAGATAGAGATGGATTTGTAATGGGAGAAGGTGCTGGTGCATTAGTTTTAGAAAAATATGAAGATGCAGTTGCTAGAGGAGCTAAAATTTATGGTGAAATCGTAGGTATTGGTGAAAGTGGTGATGCGAATCATATCACAGCACCTACACTTGAAGGCCCTATGAGAGCTATGAAAATGGCATGGGATATGGCTGGAAATCCAAAAATTGATTATGTAAATGCTCATGGAACTTCAACTCCAACAAATGATAAAAATGAAACAGCAGCTATTAAAACATTATTTAAAGACAATATTCCTTTAGTAAGTTCAACTAAAGGTGCTACAGGACATTGTCTTGGTGCAGCAGGAGCTATTGAAGCTGTAATTAGTTTAATGGCTATGGATAAAGGTATTTTACCTCCAACTATCAATTTTGTAGATGGTGGTGAAGAGTGTGATTTAGATTATATTCCAAATGAACCTAGAAAAGTGGATGTAGAATATGTAATGAGTAACTCATTTGGATTTGGTGGAACAAATGGAGTTGTGATTTTTAAAAAAGTTAAATAACTTTTTTCCCTTCGGGGGCTATATAAAAGAAGTTTTTGACTTTTTTTATATTGATAAAAAAAGGAAATAAAATGGCATTTTATTTAGATTTTGAAAAAAAAATAGAAGATATTCAAAAAGAACTTGAAGTAGCAAAAATAAAAAATGATGCTTCTGCAGTAGCTTTATATGAAAAAGAGCTTGACCAAGAGATAAAAAGAACTTATTCAAACCTTACTCCTTATCAAAAACTACAATTAGCTCGTCATCAAGATAGACCTCATGCGATAGATTATATTGATATGATAATGAGTGATAAGTATGAAATTCATGGGGATAGACATTTTGCTGATGATAAATCGATGATAGCTTATATCGGATATATTGATGGACAAAAAGCGATAGTAATAGGGGAAGAAAAAGGAAGAGGAACTAAAGATAAACTTTATAGAAACTTTGGTATGCCAAATCCAGAAGGATATAGAAAAGCTTTAAGAATTGCAAAATTAGCTGAAAAATTTAATATTCCTGTACTTTTCTTAATCGATACACCAGGTGCATTCCCTGGACTTGGTGCTGAAGAGAGGGGACAAAGTGAAGCTATTGCTAGAAATTTACTTGAACTTGCAAAACTAAAAGTTCCTACAGTTTCTGTAGTTATCGGTGAAGGTGGAAGTGGTGGAGCACTTGCTATAGGAGTAGCTGATAAAGTAGCTATGATGAGATATTCTGTATTTAGTGTAATTTCACCAGAAGGATGTGCTGCTATTCTTTGGGGTGATAATTCAAAAGCAGAAACAGCTACAAAAGCACTTAAAATTTCTGCAGAAGAGTTAAAAGAACTTGGACTTATTGATGATATTATTGATGAACCACTTGAAGGTGCTCATAGAGATCCAAAAAAAGCAGCTGAAAATTTAAAAAATTATTTCTTAAAAAGTATAGATGAATTACAAAATCTTTCAACTAACGAACTTATTCAAAAAAGATATGAAAAATATCTAAACTATGGAAAATTTGCTGAACAATGAAAATAAGAATATACTATGAAGACACCGATGCTGGTGGAGTAGTATATCATACAAAATATATCGCTTTTTGTGAAAGAGCAAGAAGCGAAGTTTTCTTTCAAAATGGTATAACTTTTGAAAAAGATGGATTTGTAGTAAGAGATTTACAAGCCACTTTTTTCTCTCCTGCCAAACTTGGTGATTTAATTGAGGTAAAAACTGAAATAGATTCAATCAAAAGAAGTTTTGTAAATATTACTCAAAAAATATATAAAGATGAAAATCTCCTTTTTGAAGCTAAAATCAAATTAGTGTTTTTAAAAGATTGGAAAATAGCTACTATTCCCTCTAGTTATATAGACATTTTAGAGAGTTTAAAATAATATCTCTAAAAATTTTTTTATTATAGGTTTTAATAAAACTAAAATTTCCATTTTATCCCTTTTTTAATAATTATACATCTAAGGAGTTTAAATTGTGCTTAAATACTCGTGAAATTGGTGATATTGCTGAAGATAAAGCTGTTGAATTTTTAAAAAATAATGGCTATGATATAATTGATAGAAATTTTTATACTAAATTTGGTGAAATAGATATAGTAGCCAAAAAAGATGAGATTTTACATTTTGTAGAAGTGAAAAGTGGAAAAAAATTTAATTCTATTTATAATATTACTCCTACGAAAATGAAAAGAATCATAAAATCTATCGAGGTTTATTTAAAAAAATATAAACTCCAAAATCCATATCAAATAGATGCAATAACTATTGATAATGGAAAATTAGAGTTTATTAAAAATATTAGCTTCTTTTAGCATAAAAGTCTGATTTAAATTCTTTAAATCTACCTTCTAAAATCGCTTCTCTAGCTTTTCTTACTAAAGTAAGATAATAGTGAAGATTATGGATACTTGCAAGTCTAAAATAAGTAAGTTCTTTTGCTTTAAATAGATGATTTAGATAAGCTCTCGAATAATTTTTACAAGTATAACAATCACACTCATGATCGATTGGATTATCATCTAGTTTATATTTAGCTGCTTTTATATTTAATCTTCCAAAAGATGTGAATAATGTTCCATTTCTTGCATTTCTAGTAGGCATTACACAATCAAACATATCAACACCTCTGTCAATTGCTTCTATTATATCTTCAGGAGTTCCTACACCCATTAGATATCTTGGTTTATTTTCAGGCATATAAGGAGTTGTAGCTTCTATAGTATCATACATTAGTTGATTTTCTTCACCTACACTTAGTCCTCCTATAGCAAACCCATCAAAGCTTTTTCCTTGGTATTCAAGTCCTACAAGCTCTGTTGCTGATTGAGCTCTATATTTAAAGTTTGTTCCACCTTGAATGATAGCAAAAATATTGTTTTTTTGCCCTTTATTTATATGATGAACTAAACTTCTATAAGCCCAGTCAGTAGTTCTTTTTATAGAAAGCTCAATCCTTTCAGTTGTATTAGGTAGAGCAATCAAATCATCTAATACCATCATAATATCACTATTTAGGTTATATTGAATATCTATAACTTTTTCTGGTGTAAAAAAATGTTTACTTCCATCTATGTGTGATTTAAATCCTATTCCATCAACACTCTGTTTCATATTTTTGCTTAAAGAAAAAGCTTGAAAACCACCACTATCAGTTAAAAAAGAGTGAGGATAATTACTAAATTTATGAAGTCCTCCAAGTTTTGCAATAGTTTCATCATTTGGTCTTAGATATAAATGATATGTATTTGCTAAAATAATTTTTGTATCTAAAATTTCTTTCATATCAATCATATCTAAGCCTTTAACACTTGCATTAGTTCCAACAGGCATAAATATAGGGGTTTTTATAGTAGAATGTTCAGTTACTATCTCACAAGCTCTAGCTTTTCCATCTGTTTTTTCAAGAGTAAATTTCATTGAGTGCCTTTTTTGGTATAATTTTATCAAAAAAGGTAAAATTTGAATAGAGTACTTATTTTAGCACAAGGAAAAGAAGCTACAAATTTTATCTCTTCTATTGTTAAAGATTATCTAAATTTAGCTGAATTTGATGTTATATATCAAAATGAAAGTGATATTTTAGATGAGTTTAGAGTTGATGGGATAAATTTTTATAAAATTCCTTTTAATAATTTTACTAATCTTAATTTTTTTAAAAATAAAGAATATTCAAAAGTTATTATTGTTATTAAAAATAAATTTTTTGCTTTAAATGCTTTAGATTCTGTCAAGTTTTTTGCTGAAAAAAATGTATTAGTTGAATTTATAGATTTTTGGAATATAGAGTTTGAATATAAAAATGTAGAAGTAATAAAACTACCGAGTATAATAAATGCTACTTTAATAGATTTACTTCCAAATGTGCCAGTATTTGCTAGAAATATAGGGCTTGGAAGAGAAGAGATAATGCAAGTAGAAGTTCCACCTAGTAGTGTATTTTTACATAGATTAGTAGCAATGCTTAATGAAGAAAACAAAACAAAATGGAGAATTGTTGCAATATACAGAAAAGATAAACTAATTTTGCCAAATCCAATGACAACAATTTTACCTTATGATAAATTGATAATTATTGGAAATTCAAAAGTATTAAAAGATGTATATAAAAATATAAAAAAAGATGCAGGAATGTTTCCAGCACCATATGGAAATAATATCTATTTACTTATAGATAGAAAAGAGATGGATCATAAAGAAACAAGTAAGCTTTTAAAAGCTGCTATACATCTTCAAAGAAAGCTAAAATCTAAGAAATTAATTATAAAAATTATAAATCCAAACTTACATAGATTTGATAAACTTAGAAAGTTTGAAAATGTAGAAATTTATGTTGATTATTATAATACAGATAAACAAGAAGTGATGCTTGAAGACTTAATAAAACATAGTATAGGGCTTTTTGTAATAAATAATAAGTTTTATTATAAAAATGTTGATTTTTTGCTTAAACTTAAAAAGCCATTTTTGAAAGTTGGATATGAAAGTATCAAAAAATGTAAAACTACAGCATTACTTTTAAAAGATGATGAAAGTGTAGCTGAAATTAGTCCTGTTGTATTTGATATATCAAGTCAACTACAAACAGAATTAAAACTTCTTGATATGGACCCTGAAAATGTGAACTTAAAAACAAAAGAGATAACTGAATATTACAAAAATCTTCAAAAAATGTATTTTTATAAAAATGTAGAAGTTGTAATAAATTCAAAAAATCCATATTTTGAATTAAAAAAGATGAAAAATATATGTTTTTTTGTACCATTTAATAGTAAAATACCAAGAAATAAATTAAGTACAATTTTTATGCCAGATATAGAAAAAATTCATATTTTATTAGATGAATTTAATCAATTTATGATACCAACAAAGGATTAAAATGAAAGTAGAAGTAAAAACACCAAATAAAAATTATGAAATTTTAATAGATGAATTACCAGAAATTAAATTAGACACAAAAGTAGCAATTATTACAAACCCTACAGTTAGTGGACTTCATATAAATAAATTAACGTCAAAATTAAAAACAAAAGAATTACATATTATAACTTTACCAGATGGTGAAGAATATAAAAATTTTGAAAGTATAAATTTTGGACTTGAGAGACTTTTTGATGCTAAATTTGATAGAAATTCAGTTTTAATAGCTTTTGGCGGTGGAGTTATAGGGGATATGACAGGATTTATGGCTAGTATTTTTTTAAGAGGAATTAAATTTATACAAATTCCAACTACCCTTTTATCGATGGTAGATAGTAGTGTAGGGGGAAAAACAGGTATAAATAATAAATATGGAAAAAATTTAATAGGGGCTTTTTATCAACCAGAAGCGGTATATATTGACCCAAGCTTTTTAGAAACATTAGATAAAAGAGAATTTGCAGCAGGTATGGCAGAGGTTATTAAAATGGCTGTAATGTTTGATAAAGTGTTTTTTGAAAATATAAAAGATAATAAATGTACAATCCCTCAAATAATTAGAACTAGTGTGGAATTAAAAGCTAATGTAGTAAATCAAGATGAAAAAGAAAAAGGGATAAGAAGTGTACTTAACTATGGTCATACTTTTGGACATGTGATTGAAAATATGACAAATTATAAAACTTATCTTCATGGAGAAGCAGTGGCTATTGGTATGGTTATGGCAAATAGATTAGCTGTAAAACTTGGATATCTTAGTGAAACTGAAGAAAAAGAGATAAGAGAAGTTTTAAAAGCAAATAATTTACCTACTACTTTTAAAATAAAAGATGAAGAAGAATTTTATGAGCATTTCTTTGCTGATA
>Ga0256843_1001425_pt1 | contig 18925 bp, 20 predicted proteins | sample AlvinellametaG_FD_191572 | JGI IMG/M metagenome (GOLD analysis project Ga0256843, IMG submission 191572) | Pompeii worm associated microbial communities from hydrothermal vent at the East Pacific Rise, Pacific Ocean - Alvinella | ecosystem: Host-associated > Annelida > Integument > Unclassified ... | reverse complement strand
GTTGTGGCGGATGATGATGAAAAACTGGAAGAAGAGCCCGACAGCTTTATATCACTTTCGGAAGCCAAAGAGTTTGATGAGAGTTTGGAGATAGGAGATCAGCTGAAAGAGGAGTTCATCCTTGAAGATCATGGACGTACTGCATCTGCCAATCTCTTCAGAGAATTGGAATACCATGTACAAAGACGTATTGAGCAGGATCTTTTTGAAAAGTATCGTGAAAAGGTCGGTACGGTTATGCTTGGAACTGTCAACCGTATTGACAATGAAGACAACACCCATGTCGAGATTGGTGAACTTAAAGGTATTCTGACCCGAAGAAACCGTATCAAAGGGGAGAGTTTTAAACGTGGTGACAGTATCAGAGCACTGCTGCGCTACGTCAGTGTAGACCCGCAATACGGTCTCTTCCTTGAGCTGACACGTACATCACCGAAGTTCCTTGAAGCACTTATGGCAAATGAAGTCCCTGAAATTGCCGACGGTGTCGTTGAGATCGTCGGATCGGCAAGAATCCCTGGAGAACGTGCGAAGATCGCACTAAAGACCGACCAGATGAACGTTGACCCTATCGGTGCGGCAGTCGGAGTCAAGGGTGTACGTATCAATGCGGTTAGTGAAGAACTCAATGGAGAGAATATCGACTGTATCGAATACTCACCGATCCCTGAGATTTTCATCACCCGCGCACTCTCTCCTGCAATCACGCAAAGTATTAAAGTGGATCAGGAGGAGAAGAAAGCAGTCATCAACATTACCGGTGACCAGAAAGCCAAAGCGATCGGGAAAAGCGGTATCAACATCCGTCTTGCCTCGATGCTGACAGGGTACAATATTGAACTCAACGAAGTAGAAGGGGTTACCGAGAGACAGGTAGACAGTTCATCTGACGCACCGGAAATGACGAAAACAAAAGATACATCCGCACTTGAGGATCTGTTTAAATAAGTAGCAGGTAGCAGGTAGCAGGTAGCAGGTAGCAGGTAGCAGGTAGCAGGTAGCAATTTTGTATAACTCACCTTACTTGCTCCTTACTCCCTGCTATCTACTCCCTAACAAAAGATCATCTGTGAAAAACTCTCCACATCCAGTGAAGCGCTTCCCACCAAAACCCCGTCTACACCATCAATAGCCGTGATCTCTTTGATATTGGCAGGTTTGACCGAACCGCCATAAAGCAGCGGTCTGTCCATATTGGATTTAAGCATAGCATGGGTCGATGCGATCTCTTCCACCGTTGCCGAACGTCCCGTGCCGATCGCCCAAATAGGTTCATATGCCACGATCACCTTCTCATAGGAAAGATCGATCCCTTTAAATTGAGCCAAAAGATACTTTGCAACAGCATCATCTCCCGACTCTCTCACTTCAAGCGGCTCACCAATGCAGTAGATGATCTCAAAACCCTGTTCCATAAAAAAATGATATTTCTTTGCCACGGTTTGCTGATCTTCATGCATATGCTCACGCCGTTCACTATGACCGATCAGTATGGTTGTGATATCAAACTCGTTAAGCTGTTCAAGTCCGATCTCCCCAGTATATGCGCCATTCTGTGTCGGATAGGCATTTTGTGTACCTATTGTAAAATCACCTTCAAATCGATCCAACGCAGTTAATGGGGGGAAAACAAAGACGCGATCTTCCACTTTTTTCTTTACCAGTTTTTCAGAGAGTGCTTCTATATATGCTCTTGTGGTCGTTCTTGTATGGTTTGTTTTAAAATTTGCAGCATAGATCATAAGTATCCTTTTATAGGGAAGAGAGGCAACATACCCAAAATATGCTACCTTAGGAAAATGGCAAACAACACCATTTCTAGTTTCTAATTTTACCACTCAGTTTCAAGCGCGGTTAGCCCGGGAAGATCTTCACCTTCAATGAGTTTCAAACTTGCACCGCCCCCGGTACTGACGAAAGTCATTTCATCCACATCTCCGGCACGCTGTGCCACATCAGCCGTATCTCCACCACCCACAATCGTTGTTGCGTGTGTCTCAGCAATATGATGTGACATCATAATGCTTCCTTTAGAGAACTTATCCATCTCATATACACCCATCGGTCCATTCCAAATGATCGTCTGTGCATCGTTCAGAACTTCTCTAAAAAGTCTTGATGACGCCGGACCGGTATCAAGTCCCATCCACTCGGCAGGGATCTCCTGGGAAGGCAGATATTTGACTGCCGTATTTTCAGAAAACTCCGGAGCCACGACAAAATCGACCGGAAGATAGAATTTTACACCCTGTGCATGTGCTTTTTCCATAATGCGGTTCGCTTCATCAAGAAGGTCATCTTCTACCAGTGACTTTCCTATCTCGTACCCCTGTGCTTTCAGGAAAGTAAATGCCATTCCACCACCGATGATCACTTTATCAACCTTGTCAAGTAGTTTATTTAGTGCCTGGAGCTTACCAGAAACCTTGGAACCTCCAACAACTGCTACAAATGGACGAACAGGGTTCTCGAGTACTTTTGAAAAAAAGTTCACCTCTTTCCCCATCAGGAAACCGGCTGCTTTATGCTCTCTGTCAAAAAATTTCGTGATCGCGTAAATTGATGCATGTTTACGGTGACAAGCACCAAATGCATCATTGATATAAACATCGGCAAATGAAGCCAGCTCTTTGGCAAACGCCTCATCATTTGCCGTTTCTCCTGCTTCATAGCGAAGATTTTCCAACAGAAGAATATCTCCGTCCTCTAACTGTGCAGCCTTGGCTTTGGCATCCGGACCAACAACATCCTCTGCCATATAAAGCTCATTTTTGATCTTCAAAAGCGTGTGCAGACGTTTTGCAACAGGCTTGAGAGAGTACTTTTCCTCATATTTTCCCGGCTCAGGACGTTCGAAATGCGAAGCAAGAATGATCTTGCAGTCTCTGTCAATACAGTAGCGGATCGTCTGGAGTGCCGCACGAATACGTCTGTCATCGGTAATATTGCCGAACTCATCTTTAGGTACATTAAAATCACATCGTATAAATACACGCTTACCGTCAATATTGATATCTTTGATCGTTCTCATTTATCCTCTTTCTCTACTTTTTGCTAACCAGTACGGCCATGTCAACCAGACGACAGGAGTATCCCCACTCATTGTCATACCATGAAAGTACTTTTACCATCTTCTCTCCGATCACCTGAATGGTATCGAGCGCAACCACCGTACTGAGTTCCTCCCCGACAAAATCCTGAGAAACACGATACTCTTCATCAACCCCGAGGATTCCTTTGTGGCTACCTTCCGCAGCCATTTTAAATGCTGTCTGCACCTCTTCAAGTACCACACTCTCTTTCAGGGTGACCGTCAAATCGACCATGGAGACATCCGGTGTCGGTACACGGATCGCCTGCCCGTTAAGCTTTCCTGCAAGATTAGGAAGTACTTTGGAGATCGCTTTTGCAGCGCCGGTCGTTGTTGGGACAAGGTTTGTCGCTCCCGAACGCCCTTTTCTCGGATCTTTCTTGTGCTTGCTGTCCAAAATAGGCTGCGAAGAGGTGTAGGAGTGAATGGTTGTCATCAATCCATGTTCAATTCCAAAGGCATCATCCAGTACTTTGGCAACAGGTGCCAGTCCGTTGGTGGTACATGACGCGTTGGAGACGACAGGCTGACCGGCATAACTCTCTTCATTCGCACCAATTACAAATGTCGGTGTATCATCCTTCGCCGGTGCGGAGAAGACCACTTTCTTGATTCCGTTATCCAGATAAGGCTGTACGCTCTCCTGTGTCAGAAATGCTCCGGTACACTCCAGTACAAGCTCTGCACCAAAGTCTGAAAAGTTCAGCTTAGCAGGATCTCTCTCCGAAAGGATCTTCGCTTTGTCACTCCCGATCTGAAGATACCCGTCACTAACCTTGACGTCTTTTCTCGTACCGTGTACCGAGTCATATTTGACATTGTACTCGATCATCTCGGATGCACCGCTTGCATTGACCGCAACCAGTTCAATATCATCTCTGTCCGCAATGATACGCGCCACACATCTTCCGATCCTGCCCAATCCGTTAATCGCTACTTTTACAGCCATATTCAACCCTTATGTAAACTATGTTAAAATTACGCAATTTTACAGTAAATGAGGTTAGCATTTGGTTAATAGTTCCAAGCCCGTAGCGGCGTTGTTCGGCGGCAGTTTCGACCCTCCGCACGCAGGACATCAGGAGATCGTTGAAAAAGCGCTTGCATCTCTTGAGATAGACCGGCTGATCGTTCTTCCCGCCTATCTGAATCCGTTCAAATCATCATCGGTCGCAAATGCCGAACAACGGCTTGCATGGTGCCGACAGCTTTTCGGACAGATACCCCGTGTCATTGTAGATGACTACGAGATCAGACAGGGCAAAAGTATCCGAACAGCACAAAGTGTGGCACACTTTAACCAGACATATGATGTCAAATATCTGATCATTGGTTCCGACAACCTGTCAACATTGACACAATGGCACAAATTTACATGGTTGAACGATCACGTTACATGGGTCATCGCCACACGCGAAGGCTATCCGTTAAAGACGGAGATGCTGCGTTCTTGGGAAGTTCTTAAGACGAACACTCCCGTAAGTTCAAGCCATATACGCAAAACCATGGAAACGGACCATGTTGACACAAAGATCAAACATTCTGTAAAACAAATACTAAAAGGATAACACCAACATGACACTTGAAGAGAGAATAGACAATATTGTAAATATTCTGGATGAGAAGAAGGCTGAAGAGATCGAAGTGTTCAATCTTGACGGTGCGGATTATATTGCTGACCGTGTGGTCATTGCAAACTCACTGAACCTCAAACATACGCAGGCGCTCTACGACCAGCTCAAAGATGCACTCAAACCCAAAGGGGAGACATTCATGCATGCCGATATGAGTGATGAGTGGATCGTTGCGGATCTTGGAGATATTCTGGTACACATCATGATCCCCGAATATCGCCAGAGATACAGTCTTGAGCAGTTTCTGAGCGAACTGGTAGAGAACCAGAAAAATAATGCGTAGGTCGGGTTCTCCCGAACCCGACGGCACCATACAACCATTAAAGCAAACTACCCCATATATCTTCATACCGCGATCCTGCGATCAGTGACCAGATGACAAACAGTACGATCGTTACAGCAGGAGAGAAGATAAGCCACCATACATATCTGCCGCGTATCACATAGTACAGCAATCCCACCCATGCAAATACGATCAATATGATATGCGCAAGGAAAAAGGGAATGACCGGACGGGTAATATTTCCCATGATACCCAATGCAATGATCACGATAAAACTTCCCAATGAGATCAGCAGCTTTTTGCTATCTCTATTTCGGGAGTAGAGGAGAAAAATTAATCCAAATGTCAACAAAATAGCTATAACAAGAAACGCTTTCATATTCCCTCCTCTATTTTTTACGATTACAGTACTAGAGTTTGTCTACAACCTGTATACCGAGTATATCCAAGCCCTGCTTAATCGTTTTGGCAGTCAGATCCGCCAAGAGCAGACGGGATACTTTTGTCTCTTCATCCACACCCACTTTGAGGATAGGGTTACGCTCATAGAATCGCATAAAGAGCGTTACCAGTTCATAAAGATATGTCGTGATCTGGTTGGGGGCTGCATCATCCGCCGCTTTTTCAAGCACATCTTCGAAACGCAGCAGCATCACAGAGAGGCGGTGCTCCAGTTCATCCCCAATGATGATCTTCCCTTCAACTTCTTGTCCGTACTTTCTGAAAATACTCTGAATACGCGCATAGGCATACTGCATATAGAGCGAGGTATTGCCGTCAAATGAGAGCATCTTGTCCCAGTTGAAGATATAGTTGGATTCACGGTTGATCGCCAGATCGGCATACTTGACCGCACCGATACCAACGATCTTTGCCAACTTCTCCAGCTCTTCGGGAGAGTAGTCATCTTTTGCCGTGATCGCCTCTTTGGCACGCACAACCGCTTCATCAAGCAGGTCGATCAGTTTGACTGTTCCCCCGTCACGCGTCTTGAACGGTTTTCCACTAGCATCCATCATTGTACCGAATGCAATATGCTCCAGCCTGACATCTTCTGATACGAACCCCGCCTCTTTGGCAACGCGGAACACCTGCTTGAAGTGTCCTCCCTGACGTGCATCGACCACATAGGAGATACGCTTGGCACCCAGTACATTGGCACGGTAGTAAAGCGCTGCCAGATCGGTAGTTGCATAGAGGTACCCACCGTCTCCCTTCTGGACGATCACCGGAATCTCCTCTCCTTCAAGGAAAACACACTGTGCACCGTCACTCTCTTGAAGCATCCCTGCTTTGTCAAGATCGGTGATCACTTTGGCAAGCGCATCATTGTAGAAACTCTCCGCTCTGACATCCTCACGGGTCAGATTGACATCAAGCTTCTCATACACCTCTTCACAATGCCCCAGTGAAATATCGATGAACTTCTTCCAAAGCATTAGACAGTGGGCATCTCCGCTTTGGATCTTCACGACATACTCTCTGGCTTTATCAGCAAAATCGGCATCGGCATCGAAACGTGCCTTGGCATCTTTGTAGAACTGCTCCAGATCTTTCAAAGAGCCGCTTCCGTCAGCCCCCGTCTCTTCCAGATAGGCGATCAGCATCCCAAACTGTGTCCCCCAGTCCCCGATGTGGTTCTGGCGGATCACCTCATCACCAAGGAAGGTCAAGAGGTTTGCCAGCGTATCTCCGATAATAGTCGATCTCAGGTGTCCCACATGCATCTGTTTTGCCATGTTCGGACCGGAGTAGTCAACCACTACCTTTATCGGATCACTCTTTTTCCCAATACCCAAACGCGTATCATCCTGTGCCTTTTCACACGAAGCTGCGATCCACTCCGGATTGAGCCAGAGGTTGATGAAGCCCGGGCCGGCGATCTCCGATTTACTGACCACACCGGACAGATCAAGATTCTCTACGATCATCCCTGCGATCTCTCGGGGATTCTTTTTCAACGCTTTGGCAAGTGCCATTGCCCCGTTGAACTGGTAATCACCAAACTCCGGTTTGGTCGCCTCGGAAACAGGGATCGGTGTCTGCGCTATGCCTGCTTTGTCAAATGCTGCCTGTATAACTTTATTTACTTCTTCTTTTAGTTTCATAGAATATTCCGTTGATTGTGTGGGATAGGTATAGATAGAGGTACATATCATGCACCATGTAGATAGAGGCTTAACGCCAAACGCTCAGCGCTCAGCGCTTCGCTTATGCGTTCTCGCTCTTTTTCTCTTCGATCTTCTCTTCGACTTTCGACTCTTCTTTTTTCGCGATCTCTTTGACTTCGTCCTCTTCGCCCTCTTTCATGGCACCTTTGAACTCTTTAATCCCTTTACCCATACCTTTTGCAAGCTCCGGTATCTTCTTCGCTCCGAACAACAGTACAACGATCGCCAATACGATCAACAGTTCCGGCATACTTGGCATACCCATGATTCATCCTTTATACTCATTCGAGTGTAGTCTTAAAATTTGAATAATTATACTTAAATTTGTTTAACTTTATCCTAGCCACGCTTTAATGAACGCCGCTTCATCCTCTTTACTCTGTTTCAGACGAGCCGCCTTGGCAACGATCACAAACTTACGTGCTGCCTCCTCTACCGTATCGTTGATGATCGTAAAGTCATACTCACCGACTGCAAGGATCTCCTTTTTGGCATTCTCAACCCGTTTGGCGATCACTTCGTCACTGTCCGTACAGCGGTCACGGAGACGACGCTCCAGCTCTTTGAGTGTAGGAGGGGTAATAAATGCCGACGTGGTAATATCGTTCATCTTCGCCCGTACCAGACGGTGCCCCTGCACGTCGATATCGAAGATCACCAGTTTTCCTTCACTGAGCGCTTCCCTTACAGGCTTTAATGAGGTACCGTAGTAGTTTCCGTGTACCTCTGCATATTCCAGAAAGTTCCCCGCTTTAATATCTTCCTCAAACACCTCACGCGTCACAAAAAAGTACTCCCGTCCATGCACTTCGCCTTCTCGCGGTGCACGGGTGGTTGTAGAGATAGAGAAGTAATACTCCCCTATCTCGGAAGATGCTGCATTGATGATCGTACTTTTTCCTGCACCACTTGGTCCGGAGAGTACCAGTATTGCCCCTTGTTGATGTCCTTTTTCCATTTATACATCATCCTTAAAACGAATTTTGATCGTTACATCAGCCCCTTTGAGCAGTTTCTTGATCTTTTTGGGTTTCATATTCTCAATGGCGGCAAGCAGTGCCTCTTCCATTGTATAGATCTCTTCTTTTTTCTGTTTCTTTTTTCTGTTCTTCTTTTTGGACTTTGTTTTTTTCTTTTTGGGTTTTTTACTTAATTCTGAAAGGATCTCCTCTTCCTCTACGATCTCCAGACCATCTTCTTCAAGCTTTTTAGTGATTGCTTCGATCTTGCGTGCTTCATACGCTTCTTCATCGGAAATGTCGACCGGCTCGATCTTTTCATCCTCTTCCTCCAAAAGTGCTTTGATCTGTTCAATCTCACTATGGTCAAGCACTTTTGGAATTTCCAGGTTTTCAGAGGCGTCTCGATCTTCAGACATCATATTCTCTTCCGCTTCTACAGTTTCATTCTCCTCTTCAGACAAGGGGAAGAGGAAAGGATTGGAAGATGTTTCTTCCTTCGCTTCCAAAGAGACTTCCCCTACTTCCAAAAGTGTTTGTTCATCAACACTTCCATCGGGTGAACTTTCCTTAGCTGAAGAACGGACACTCTCAATTATCTGCTGTATCTGCGATGGAAGAAACGGTTTTTTAATAACGGTATCAAAACCAGTACCTATCTCTTCACCACTCTCACGGCTTGAGAAAAAGACAATTTTCCCAATCTGCATTGCACCCAGAAATGCTGTTACTTCACTGTCATAGGAAGCATCATCGATAAAAGCAATATCATAGGAGGTACCAGTAATATCCCCGATACGGGAGACTTCATCAAGTACTATCTCCGTATCACGCAGACAGAGTGAGACCAGACGTGATACAACAGGGTTGTTGTTAAGTAACAGAATATTCATAAAATTCTCCAGGAAATGGTAGTTCTAATTATAGGATAAATGTGGTTAGATAGCCATTTTTTATGATTTGAATGGGCGAAGTCTTTTTCTTAATTGTATTCAGGTTTTGCTTGCTTTTTGTGAGGCGTACATCAGGTACGTTGAACAAAAATAAGTGAAATATGAAGATAAATAAGAAAAAGTGGTACACTCTACAGGATTCGAACCTGTGACCTTCGGTACCGCAAACCGATGCTCTATCCAGCTAAGCTAAGAGTGCACGTTGTAGATCACTGCGATATTTGGTGAGCGAATTGTAGCGAAAAAAACTTTATTTTTCAAGCAGTTGCATAGGACGAAAAAAATTTAGCACATTTTCATTAGAAATGAAGGTATGATTGTAAGGATGCTCCACCTCTATAGTTTCAAAATTCTCTAAAGGCAAAAACTTTTTCAATGCCTGTGCATGGGTGCCAAAAAGGATCAGTTTTGGAGCATCATCATTGAGATCATGCAGCAGTGACTGCATGAATGGCCGCCATGCCTTGACATGCCTGTTCGAACTTTTTTTATCTGTAAAGATCAAAGCGGTATTGAGCAGCAGCACACCGTTCTTCTCAAAATTCATCCGCAATTGGGTGATCGTATCGATCAGCGCTGTTTTGTCCAGCGCGGCAATGGCATCTTGCGAAGTATCGTCCGCTGAAAGATCACCTCTTGCAACCAAAGCCATTTTCACAAAGTTACGCAGACTGGTCGCACGATTGACCTCTTTACTGAGTCCTTTTTCAGAAAAAAGTAATTTAACCTTCTCATCTATAAACGCATATCCACCTGCACTCTCTTTGCGCGGATAAGGATCCTGCCCGAAAAGAATATACTTCACTCTCTCTTTAGGCAAGGTTTTAAATGCATTCAGATAATTCTCTTTAGCAGGAAAATAGCCATAATCATTTTCGAGAAAGTTTCTATACTCTGAATCCAGTCTCCCGTAGGCACGAGAGAGAATATCATCCCAGCTATGATGCACCATGGTCTTTTTTGATCCTGTCAAATTTAATGATCAGCTCGATCTTGTTCTCAGGGATTCCCAGTTTCTCCGAAATAGCAGCATTGCTTTCGCCCGATTCAACCAGGGCGATCACTTCATCGTGCAAGGAAAGGTTTTCGATCACATCTTTAACCGCTACCCGCGATGCCTGAAGATTCTCAATGGTCTTGTCTTTCACTTCAATAATATCTTTGAGAACCTTGTTCTCCTCTTTCAGTTTCCTGTTCGCACTGTAGCTCATCGCAAGCAGTATCAACAATACAGTTACTGCCGCAGTCAATATCCAAACAACCATTATATCACCTCCAGTATGATCAAAATAAGAAAAACAAATCCCAAATAGCCGTTAACTGTAAAGAAGGCTTTGTCAATCTTTGTAAAATCCTTATTGACAAGATAGTGTTCATATCCCAGCATCAAAGCAGCGAATATCACCGCAACATATGCCCAAATGCCCAATCCTGCACTGTTGACAAAAAGATACCAGAAGAGTACCGTCAACAGATGGAATCCCCTGGCGATACGCATTGTGTTAACCGCACCGAACCGTGACGGGATGGAGTGCAGATCGTGTTTCTTGTCAAACTCCATATCCTGCAGGGAGTAGAGCAGGTCAAACCCTGCAACCCAGAACATCACACCGGTAGCAAGAAGAACCGACCATAACGTCACTGTTCCGCTAACCGCGACTACTCCTGCAATCGGAGCAAGTCCCAGACTGATACCAAGAATCAGGTGCGCCAGTGCCGAAAAACGCTTAAAGTATGTATACGCTGCCAAAACCGCCAGAATCGGCAGAGACAACTTCAATGCCAACGTATTGACAAAATATGCCACAAGCACAAAAGCAAGAGCATTAATAACAATAAACCCGATCATCTGCCCTTCAGAAACCCTCCCGTCTACAGAAGGACGATTCTTTGTTCGCGGATTCAATATATCGATGTCTCTGTCAAGATAGCGATTGACACCCATGGCAAAGTTGCGTGCCGTAATCGCAGCCAATGTGCCAAGTAACAAAAGTTTCCAACCGAACCACCCCGATCCTGTATCAAGGTAGGACGCTACCAGCATCGCAATAAAGATGAACGGCAGAGAAAAGACCGAGTGCTTGAACATCACAAGCTCGGAAAAATCATTCAGTTTCTGTAACAATGTTTTGGTTTTTAACTGTTCACTGCTCACTACTCACTACTCACTTTCTTAAGGGTGCGGGATGCGAAGTTTACTATTGAGTGACCATGCTACTGCCACAACAAGAAGTGCAACAAGATATCCGCTTGTCAAGACACCATAGGCTGTCAACAGATAAACAAGCCAGAGCAATATAGCACCAAGCGGTGTCGGCACACCTTCAAAATATTTGGCTACTTCTCCGGCATCGACTTTCAGATTGAACTCCACCAGTCGTCTAAGACCGGAGATAATATACCAAATGAACACTATCCCCAATATCAGCTCTTCCGTACCCGAAATGGAAGTATAGTACTTTGTTGCATAAAAAAGCAGAAATGCCGGCATAACGACAAAAGAGAGGAAGTCTGCAAAACTGTCCAGTTGAATACCGAACTCTGTAGAGAGTCCGTATTTTCTTGCCACTTTTCCATCGGCTATGTCCAGCGCTCCTGCGATCCATGCCAAAATAATCGCTATGAAGAAATTGTTTTGCTGTATCAGGTACATTGCCGCAACACCGCAGGCAATATTACCAAAGGTAATAAGGTTCGCCAGGTTAAACCGATCGTCTTTGTCAAAAAGCGCCATATTTGCTCCCAATATCTATCATACTTTATTCTGCCAAATTCACATAAGCTATTAGAAAGAAAGCATACCAAAATTATTCATTATCCATTATTAATTATTCACTGAAAAGTGTTATGATTGCATCATGAAAAACTTTAAACAACTTGCACTCATCGGACCTACTGCTTCGGGGAAAACATCTTTGGCGATCAAGCTTGCACAGAAGACCGATGCATATATCCTCTCGCTTGATTCACTCGCAATCTACAAAGAGATCGATATTGTCTCGGCAAAACCGACCAAAGTGGAACAAGATGGGGTAGTTCACTTCGGGATCGACCATCTATATCCCGATGAACCGTTTGATGTCACTACTTTCATCAAACTCTACGAAGAGGTAAAAACATCCTGTATGCAAGAGGGAAAATCTTTGGTGATCGTAGGCGGTACAAGCTTCTACTTGAAGATGCTTCTTGAGGGGGTAAGTCCCAAACCTTCCCTTAGCACTAAAGATGAGGCGAAGATAGAGGCACAGATGAAAGCCCATCACCTCGTACACCGAATGCTCCAAGAGATCGCTCCTGAGTACATGGCACACATTCCCCAAGGCGATACCTACCGTATCCGCAAGGCGCTGGAGGTCTATATAGCGACAAACGAAGCACCCGACCGCTACTTTGCCAAACACCCGCCACAACCTGTCCTAACCGATCCGCTTCCTATCTATGAGATCGTGTGGGATCGGCAAATACTTCGAGAGCGTATCAGGCTACGTACCGAACAGATGGTTGCAGAGGGACTCATAGACGAGATCATCGCTTTGGAGAGAAAATATACCAGAGCCCCCAACTGTATGAAGGCCATCGGTATCAAAGAGACGCTCATGTATCTTGATGGCATCTATGACAAAAAGATGCTTATAGAAAAAATCGCGATCAATACAGGGAGATTGGCAAAACGACAAGAGACATTTAACAATTCACAATTTAAAGATGTTACAAAAGGAAGTTTGAAGGAGCTGGAAAATATTCTCCTGTAGGTCGGGGTATTCCTACCCCGACAAATGTTTCATAGCTAATTGTCAGGGTGAGGCACCCCAACCTACCATTAATACCCGCTTGCGCTGATCATATAGTAGAAATAAGAGATCAGCGGTTGGACATAGAAGATCGCCGTAATGGTTGCAACCGTTGCAATTCCGATGACTGCCATCAACGGTTTAGAAAGGTTATAGTAAACCGTATCGACATCCTTGACCGGGTCTTTCAGGAACATATAGACGATCAGTTTCAAGTAATAGTATGCAGAGATCGCAGAGTTAAGTCCCATAACGATCGCCAACCATACATACCCTGCATTGACCGCAGCTTGCATCACATAGATCTTACCCCAGAATACAGAGAACGGAGGTACCCCTGCAAGTGAAAGCATGAACAGAGCCATGATCACCGCACCCATAGGCATGATGTGAATGAATCCTGCAAACTTCTCATAAGGGTGGTCGAAACGTGCATTAAAACGTCTGACTTTATGACGAGAGATCCACAACATCGCAAACGCACCAAGGTTGGTGAACATAAAGAGTGCATAGTACAGGAAGATACTCGCTGTACCCTCAGTCGTATCAAGTGCCAGTGCTGCCATAATGAAACCTGCATGGGAGATGGAAGAGTATGCAAGCATACGTTTTACATCTTCCTGCACAAGTGCCATCAGGTTTGCAATGGTCATAGTAACAACCGAGAGGATCAGGATCATAATACGTACCCACTCGACACCAAGATCGATATACATACCGAAGATTCTGATAGAAACGACCAATGCCGCAATTTTAGGTACGATCGCCATGTATCCTGCCAACGGCGCAGAAGCTCCCTCATAGACATCCGGTGCCCAGGTATGGAACGGGAAGAGCGAGAGTTTAAATGCAAACGCAACCATCAACAGTACGGATGATCCGAAGATCGCCAACATCAACCCTGTCTCATTGAGACGAGAAGAGAGTACCTGTGCCACTTGATAAAGCTCGATAGAACCTGTCAGACCATATACGACCGCTGAACCCATTGCAAAGAAACCGGCTGCCAGTGCACCCATAGTAAAGTACTTCACAGCCGCTTCGTACGAGTTGCTTCTGTTATGCAGTGCAATCAGTGTATAGAGTGACAGTGAAGCGGTCTCAAGACCGACAAAGATAAGGATCAGGTTGTCACTTGCCACCATGAACTGGAATCCGGCTACCATGAAAAGGAAGAGCGCGAAGAACTCAGGGTATGAGTACTCATGGAAACGCTTTGATGTCAAGGCAAGCGGAGTGAACAGAATTGATGCCACGATGATCAACAACTGCGATATGATGGAGATACCGTCTATGAGCATCACATCAAAGAAACCGCGTTCATTGACATTCAAACCGATCGTTGCACCAAAATCAACAACAAGAATAAGGATCGTCAACATCACATACAATGATTTGTGCAATTTATCGTTAATCAGATCTAAAATGAGAATAATCAAACCACCGGCGATCGCAAGAAGCATTGGTGCCAGAGTAATGAGGTTCAGACTCTCCAAACTTACTTTAATTGGTTCTAACATTACTTCACCTCCCCTGTTTTAGTCACTGACTGCGGCACTTTGATAATATCCTTTGCTTCAGCCGTGATCGCTTTTTCATCCATAAATACCAACATGGCATTGACGGAATTGTTAATAGGCTCAAGAATCGGTTTTGGATAGATACCCAGCCAGATCACGATCGCAACCAACGGAATAAGAGACCATGTCTCTCTTGTATCCAGATCTTTGAGCTTCTTGTTCTCCTCTTTGGTCACAGGACCGAAGAAACTTCTTTTAAAGACAGTCAGCATATAGACTGCACCGATGATGATCGAAGTACCTGCAAGGATCGTCATGATCGGAGAGATCTGATAGAATCCAAGAAGTACAAGGAACTCACCGACAAACCCGATCGTCAGCGGCAGACCGACTGCTGCCATCAGCATGATTCCGAAGATCACTGCATATTTCGGCATCACGGATGCAAGACCGCCGAACTCACTCATCAGCTTTGTATGTCTTCTGTCATAGATCATCCCTACAAGCATAAAGAGTGCCCCCGAAACAATTCCGTGCGAAAGCATCTGGAACACAGATCCGCCGATACCTTCAGAGTTCATTGCAAATACACCCAGCATAATAATACCCATGTGTGATACAGACGAGTATGCGATCACTTGTTTAATATCTTTTTGCGCATAAGCGACCATCGCTGTATAGATAACCATAATGATCGAAAGTACGGCAATCGGTGTGATCATCATCACGGAAGCATCCGGGAACATAGGAAGAGAGAATCTTACAAATCCATACGTACCCATTTTAAGCAATACTGCCGCAAGGATCACGGAACCGATAGTCGGTGCCTGACCGTGAGCATACGGAAGCCATGTATGGAACGGGAACATCGGTACTTTAATGGCAAAACCGAGGAAGAATGCCATAAAGAGCCACAGCTGATAATCTACCGGCAGTACCAATGCATACCAATCTGTAATTGCAAAGCTCCAGACACCTGTCAGGTTATGGTAGACATAAGCGACAAACAGCATACCTACAAGCATTACCAGTGACCCCATAAAGGTATAGAGGAAGAACTTGATCGATGCATAGATTCTCAGCGGTCCACCCCAGGCACCGATGATATAGAGCATCGGTACAAGAGAGAGCTCCCAGAAGAGATAGAAGATAATCGCATCCAGTGCCACGAATACACCGACCATTGTCATCTCAAGGAAGAGAAGGGTAATGATCATATTCTTGACATTTTCAGTAATACTCATACTGACCATACCGATGAGTGTCATCAGTGTTGCCATAATAATAATGAAGAGGGAGATACCGTCAACACCAAGATAGTAGTTTACACCAAAATCAGGGATCAGAGGGATCATTTCGACAAACTGCATACCTGCATTGTTCATATCAAAGCTGAACCACAACCATAAAGAGAGCAGGAACTCGATCGCCGCTACGGTGATACCGTATGCTCTTGCACTCTTCTTATCTACTACAAATCCGAGCAATCCAGCGATCGCAGGGAAGAATACTAATACACTTAAAATATTATCCATTTATCTCTCCTTAACCTAACATCGCTGCTGATACGGCTGCGAAAACCAAAAGTAGTACTGCACCCACAGCCATCCAGTTCAGATAGTTCGATAGGTTACCAGTTTGCATTTTTCTTGAACCGTCACCCGTTTTGTAGAGGAACTTCGCAATTCCGTCTACCGTTGCATCAACGATTTTCATATCAACTTTATTCCACATCATATCCGAAAGCATCGCATACGGTTTGGTGATGAACTCTTCATAGATATTCGGAATATAGTACTGGTTCGCAAGAAGCTTGTAGTACCAGCTGCTCTCAACTGTTTCATCTCTTTTGAGTCCGTTCGCATATTTCTTATACGCAAGAACAATACCGCCGACAGCAAATACAAGTACGATCAATCCGAGGAACCACGCAATATGGTGTGTATGCTCACTCATATGATACTCAGGAAGCAGTTTTGTCACAAAGTGTTCGAATGTACCCATACCGAAACCTGCAATCACTGCAAGGATCGCCAATGGAGACATTGCGATCAGTACGAACTTGTACATTTCATGCGGATGGTGCTTCCCGTCTTTGAAGTATTCGATCTCAGTTGTATAGCGCTCACTGCCATGGAAAGTAAGGAATACCTGTCTAAAGCTGTAGAAGGCTGTCATTCCCGCTGTTACAACCAGGATCAACCAGAGGATCAGTGTTCCTTCGTTCCATGCTGTCTCGATGATCGCATCTTTGGAGAAGAACCCTGCAAAGAACGGAATACCCGCCAGTGCCAGTGAAGCCACACCCATATAGATATATGACCATCTCATCACTTTTTTCAATCCACCCATCTTGAAGATGTCAAGTTCATCATGCATTGCGTGCATGACGTTACCTGCACCAAGGAAGAGTAACGCTTTGAAGAATGCATGCGCCGCAAGGTGGAAAAGTGCGATCCAGTAGGCACCCAGACCTGCTGCTGCAAACATATATCCCAGCTGTGAGAGTGTAGAGAATGCAATGATTCTCTTCAAGTCTCTGTTGACCAATGCCATCGATGCGGCAAAGAATGCTACGAATGTACCGAGTGATGCGATAAAGTAGCTCACCTCCGGTGTCATACTGAAGAGCGGATTTGCACGGATCACAAGGAATACCCCCGCCGTTACCATCGTTGCTGCGTGGATCAGTGCCGAAACCGGTGTAGGTCCTTCCATCGCATCTGTCAACCATGTGTGAAGCGGGAACTGCGCCGATTTACCCATTGCACCGATAAAGAGTGCGATTGCCGCCGCATTCAAAATAGAGCCGCTCAGGTTAGGCAGTGCCGCAAAGACCACATCATACTGAAGACTTCCGACATTCCAGTAGATAATGAAAAGACCGATCAGCATCCCAAGGTCAGCAATACGGTTCATAATAAACGCTTCATTTGCTGCCCATGAAGGAGAGATAGAGGGATTCTCTTCTCTTGACTGATCCGGCTTATGGTACCAGAAGCCGACAAGCAGCCATGAACAGACACCAACCCCTTCCCAACCGATAAAGAGTCCTGCGAAGTTGTCACTCATGACGAGGATCATCATGGAGAAAACAAACGCAGAAAGATATGAGAAGAATCGGTTGAAACTCTTGTCATGATCCATATATCCGATAGAGTAGATATGTACGATCGTAGAAACAAGTGTAACAACCGTCATCATGGTAACCGAAACCTGATCGACCATGAAGCCGAACGGAATGCTCAAATCACCTGCATGGATCCAGTCCATCATTGTGACATGAATACCTTTTCCTGTCTCAAGAATATGCATCGCCAATGTTGCAGATGCGAGGAAAGAGATACCGATCAAAATTGATCCGACGATACCGACAAATGTCTTTCTTTCACTCATACCGAACAGTGCAGCGAAAAGTGAACTGACAAACGGAGCAAAGAGTGCTATATATACTAAAGTTTCCATGCCTACCCCCTCATGCTCGCAAGATCATCAAGATCAAGGCTTCCGTGTTTTTTATACAGAACGATCAAAATACCCAGTCCGACTGCCACTTCACTCGCTGCGATCGCGATCACAAAGAATGCAAACATTTGACCGGTAAGATCATTATAGTAGTGGGAGATCGCTGCAAATGCGATATTGACCGCATTGAGCATCACCTCTGTTGCGAAGAAGAGCATCAAAAGATTTCTTCTTCTAAGCACACCCATCAACCCGATAGAGAAGAGGATCGCTGATACGATAAGGTAGTGTGATAGACCTATCATTTTGCATCCTTTTGTTGTAAGATTTCATCGTCTGCATTCTGATCTTCAGTCAGACTCTGATCCATTTTTTTACCCGCAAGAATGATACCTGCGATCATAGCCACAAGCAGCATTACTGCTGCCACTTCGAACGGTACCAGATATTTAGTAAAGAGAACAATTCCGACATCCTGTGCATTCCCTACGCCTTCATGCATCGGGTAGAGAGCCTGTACCGCTTCCGAGTGGATCGGTCCGGCGAACATCAATACCAGCACAAGTGCGCTCAACCCGCCAAGCAGGAAGATCAACGGTGCCGGTGTATTCTTCTCTTTAATATCTCTGGTTGCATCAAAGAACATCATGGCAAACGAGTAGAGTGCCATGACAGCACCTACATAGACGATCAATTGAACCACACCAAGGAAGTCCGCTCCCAGGATGAAAAAGAATCCGGAGATCAAAACCATTCCAGATGCCAGTGATGTCATGGCATAGAGTACATTCTTACTCATCACAGTGATGAGAAAGAGTCCTATTGTTAAAGCCGAAAATAGGTAAAAGGCTATTACTTCATACATCTTCTCTCCTTAGTACGCTAACGGCGTTTTCTTGATATTCTCATCCGCATTCGGAGAGACGGCACCGAAACCTTCATACTCCTGCTGGAGATTCAGTTTGTCAATCGGTGTCAGCATATCTTCAAAGAGAGAGAAACTCGCTCTCTGTTCAGATGCTGTTTCATAACGCGGTCCGTGAACGATCGCAAGTTCC
>Ga0256843_1001423_pt1 | contig 18928 bp, 20 predicted proteins | sample AlvinellametaG_FD_191572 | JGI IMG/M metagenome (GOLD analysis project Ga0256843, IMG submission 191572) | Pompeii worm associated microbial communities from hydrothermal vent at the East Pacific Rise, Pacific Ocean - Alvinella | ecosystem: Host-associated > Annelida > Integument > Unclassified ... | reverse complement strand
TCAAAATGGCGAAGTGCTTAATGTGCCTATTGCCCATGCTGATGGAAACTACTACATTGATGATGCTGGATTACAAAAGCTAGAAGAAAACAACCAAGTACTTCTTCGCTACAGTGACGCAGAAGGCAACCCTGTGGTAGTCAATGGTTCAGTTACTTCTATTGCTGGGATATGTAATGCACAAAAGAATGTCTTTGGACTTATGCCTCACCCTGAGCGTGCCTTAGAAGCTATTTTGGGTAGTGAAGATGGTATTCGTATGCTTAAAGGTTTTGACGCATAATGATGCATACGTTGCGTTTTGTTTGGCTATCGTTAGGGTGGATACTCTTTTTTTCACCCCTACTCTCTGCCCAAACAAAATATAAATACTCCTATGTACCTAAAGTTGTCTACCAACATCAAGTTTTTCCTATCACAATTGTGATAAGCCAACAAAGAACACATGTTAAACCTTCGTTTAGTTTTGATAAAAATTCTAAAATACAACCTCTTTTTTTAAAACCTCTTGCCATACAAAATGGTCAGGACAACTTTTATACCTTCTATTTTAAAGCGAGTAATGAAGAGATACGTATTCCTCCTGTTACACTAAGCATAGAAAATGAAAAAATCACTTTTCCTTCTCAAGCTATTAGCGTTAAAAAATTAAAAGAGAAAAAAGATTTTTGCTCTGTTCTTGCGACAGATTTCAAAGTAGTCAATGCACAAGTCTCTAACTATGATGAGAGTCATTATATTGTTTCATTAAATATTGAAGCCTATGAAGCCAATATTGAGAATATGAAACTCAATGATGTGGTTGAATTTGGTGTGGATAAAATCAAACGTGACCTTGCAAAAGTAGAAGCAGAATTCTATTTTATCGTTCCTGCAGTAAAAGACAACATGCTCTTTAGCTATTACAATACTATTAAAAAACAGTATATTGCTATTAATATACCTATTGTAGTGCAAGACTCCTCTGTAACAACACAATCAGAACTTAATCCAAAAGAAGACAATTTTGATAAATTGAAAAAATATGTACTTATCAGCTTATTGCTATTTTTTCTTTTAATGTCTTTACTTAAAAAAGATTTCTTCTACTTAGTGTTAGCCGTTGTATCAGGGATTACCCTCTTAACCCTATATATCCCACACAAAAAAATCTGCGTGACACAAGGTACACCACTCTATATTTTACCCACAAAAACAAGTACAGTAAGTACCGTAATTAACGAAACAATCCACACCTCTTTACTCGGTGAACGTGATGGATACAAAAAAATACAATACAAAGAAGGTATAATCGGATGGATAAAAAATGAAACTCTTTGCAAAAATTAGATTTTATTGGGGTGCACTAGTTATCTCTTTAAATACTGCTCTACTTATGATACCTACGATGATGATCTTTAAAAAGAAAAAAGGTATCATTATTCATTACATTAATAAACTCACCCTTTTTATGATAGGTGGAAAAGTCAGACAAAAAGGTGAAATGGATTTAGAGGCTGATATGTATGTCATGAATCATCAAGGGATTATTGATATTGTTGCTATGGAAGCATTGCAAAACAATCATTTAAGATGGGTAGCAAAAAAAGAGCTTTTTGATGCCCCTTGGTTTGGCAATCTTTTACGTCATGGAGAGATGATTTCTCTTGACCGAGGAAACAAAGCTGCACTAGTAAAACTGGTAAAAGATGTAAAATTTTCAAAAGATGCATTAGATAGATCCGTGGTTATATTTCCTGAAGGTACACGTGCAAAAGGCCAAAAACTTCTTCCTTTTAAACAAGGGACAAAAATCATTGCTAACAAATTAAATTTAAAAGTACAACCTGTTGTCATAACCGGAAGTAAATGGGTATTAAATGAACATGAAAAAACAGGACACAGTGGTACCGTTACCTACACTTTTTTACCTACAATCGATGTAAGCACGCAAGACAAAGCGTGGTTTGAAACCCTACAAAAAACCATGCAAACGGAGATAGACAATGCCCATTTACAGCATTCTTGCAGTCGCTAGTGGTGGTGCTATAGGAGCAACTTTGCGTCTGCTCATTAATGGTACTATTAACAAACATTTTCCACATGCCCTTCCTTTGGGTACATTGAGTGTAAATCTATTAGGTTCTTTTTTAATTGGTATGCTTTTTGCTTATTTTCACTTAAATACCTCACTTTCACCTCATTTAAAAAGTTTTTTGATTACCGGAATTTTAGGTGCATTAACCACCTACTCTACTTTTGCCATAGAGAGCTTTTTTTTACTTGAAGCAGGAAACTATATGTATGCTTTTGCTAATATGGCACTTAATCTTTTAGGTACAACGATTCTTGCAGGATCTGGGTATCTACTTATACTTCATTTTACTAAATAGGAATAATAATGATTGATTTATCAACAGAAATAGAAAAACATATTAAAAAATTGGTACATCCGCTGAAAGAGTCTGAAGCATTACTTGAAGCACTCAAACTAAAATTAACAAAAAAAGAGTTAAAACTTCTTAAAGCTTGGGCAGAAGGGCTAAGTGCCGATGAAGTTGAGCAGAAATTAATGCTAGATGAAACACGTTATGCAGAGCTCTCAACTAAGCTTATTAAAAAGCTAAATCAAGAGAAGATTAAACAAGCTATCTGTGTTTAATCTACACAGTTACTGAATTTACATTCACCTAAAGTCACTGTTTTACCCTTTGAGATTTCACTCATAATATAGTGCAGTGTACCTTCGGCGTCTGTTTCAGGCATCTCTTCACTGATCATTTTTAATGCATCTTTTTCTAATGTTTTTGTCCATTTTTTTTCATAACTGTATTTTGTATAGAGATCCATTAATTATACAAGTCCGATTTCTGCAAAAATAGGTTCTATTTTAATCCAAAACTCTTCTAAAGTATTCATCAAGTCTGCAATGGCAGCATCCTCTTTTTTCCACTCTTGAATCTTCTCAATAATAAGCGATTTATCTGATTCTTCTATCTTATTGCTAACCTTGATCTCTTCAAGTACTTTTTGAATTTTTTGTTCCATCATCTACTCCTTTTCTCTTATTGTAATTCAATATTTTGATTTTGTCAATAACTACCCCCTACTCCATAAAAGAAAAAGCACCATTACGCTATAATCGCGATACTATATAAAGGTTAAACAAAGATTGTTTAGCGTTCAGAAGGATTGTAATGAGTGAAACTACAGTAAAAAAAGCAACATATAACCCAAAAGAAGTTGAAGACAACTACTATGCACTATGTGAAGCACGTGGATATTTTGAAATAGAGGGGAACAAAGCCATTCAAGAAGAGGGAAAAAACTTCTCTATTATGATGCCTCCACCAAATGTTACAGGAAGCCTACACATTGGACATGCCCTTACTTTCACTTTGCAAGACATCATTACAAGATATAAGCGTATGGACGGGTTTAAAACACTCTGGCAACCAGGAACTGACCACGCTGGAATTGCAACACAAAACATTGTTGAGAAGCAACTCTTAGCTGAAGGTACCACCAAAGAAGCCATTGGAAGAGAGAAGTTCTTAGAGCGTGCGTGGCTTCAAAAAGAGACCAGTGGTGGAAACATTGTCCATCAGATGCGTAAACTAGGTGTTACTCCTGCGTGGAAACGTGAGCGTTTTACCATGGATGAGGGACTCAAAGAGGCAGTGAAAGAGGCGTTTGTCTCTCTCTACAATGAAGGAAAAATCACTCAAAACACCTATATGGTCAACTGGTGTACCCACGATGGAGCCTTAAGTGACATTGAGGTAGAACACGAAGAGGTACAAGGAAAATTCTACCATATGCTCTACAAATTTGCCGATGGTTCAGGAGAGCTTGAAGTCGCCACTACTAGACCAGAGACCTACTTTGGAGATAGTGCCATTATGGTACACCCAGACGATAGTCGCTACACAGACATTGTTGGTAAAGAGGTACTCCTTCCACTAACGAACAGAACCATTAAAGTCATTACCGATGCGCATGTCGATATGGAGTTTGGTACAGGTGTGGTAAAAGTAACCCCTGCTCACGACCAAAATGACTACGCCGTAGGAAAAAGGCACAACCTAGAGTTTATTAAAGTCTTTGATGAAAAAGGGATTTTAAACAGCTACTGTGGAGAGTTTGAAGGCTTAGAGCGTCTTGAAGCCCGTCCTGTCATTGTCAAAGCACTTGAAAATGCTGGACACATTGTCAAAATAGAAGAGCATACCCACCAAGTAGGTCACTGTTACCGTTGTAAAAACATTGTAGAGCCATTCATCTCTACCCAATGGTTCCTTAGTGAAGATATTGCTAAAAACTCTATTGAAGAGACTAAAAAACACAACAACTTCCACCCTGCACACTGGATTAACTCCTACACAGCATGGATGGATGAGCTTCGTCCTTGGTGTATCTCTCGTCAACTCTGGTGGGGACACCGTATTCCTGTCTTTACCTGTGAGAGTTGTGGACACCAATGGGCAGACAAAGCCGATGAGCCTGAAGCGTGTCCTAAGTGTTCGGCTAAAAACTACACCCAAGACCCTGATGTTCTTGATACATGGTTTAGTTCGGCTCTCTGGGCAATGAGTCCTCTAGGTTGGGGGAACAATGGCAAGATGAAAGAGACCTATAACGATACCGATATGGAGGACTTCTACCCTAACTCTCTTCTCATTACAGGGTTTGACATTATGTTTTTCTGGGTAGCACGTATGATGATGATGGGCGAACACTTCCAAGGAAAACTCCCATTTAAAGATATCTATATGCACGCTTTGGTACGTGATGAGCATGGGGCAAAGATGTCTAAGTCTAAAGGGAATGTCATTGACCCACTCGATATGGTTGAGGAGCATAGTGCCGATATTATTCGCTTTACACTCGCTTACCTTGCTGTTCAAGGGCGTGACATTAAACTAGGAGAGAAGAACCTAGAGCAATTTAGAAACTTTACCAACAAACTCTACAATGCCAGCAACTACTTACAACTCAATGTAGATACATTTAAAGATTTAGCTGACATCGAAGTGGTGACACCACTTGGACGCTATATGAAGAGTCGTTTGGCTGTAGCTGTAGAAAAAGTAAGAGTAAGCCTTGACACCTACAACTTCTCTGACGCTGCTAAAGCACTCTACAACTTTGTATGGAACGAATTTTGTGACTGGGGTATTGAGTACTCTAAAGCAGACCGTGAGAGTATTCCTGAACTGGGTGCCATATTTAAAGAGACACTAAAAATGGTCTCTCCATTTATGCCATTTATTGCTGACCACCTCTACCATAAACTTAGTGGTACTACCCTTGAAGAGGGAGAGTCACTTATGGTAATGCCTTTTCCAAAAGCGATTCAAAGAGATGAAGAGGCTGAAGAGATGTTTGCCATTATTGAGGAGTCCATCACTGCCCTACGCCGTGCAAAAGTTGTCATAGATATGGGGAACTCTAAAATAGACAAGGCCTATATCAAATTAGACACACAAATAGATACTGACATCGCTAAGCCGTTTATTGAAAAACTTGGTAAAGTGATTGAGATTGAATTTGTAGATGAAAAAGTAGCAGATAGTATTACTGATGTATCTGACAATTTAGAAGTCTATCTTCCAACGGGTGAGATAGATATGCAACCTATTATTACAAAGCTTACACGTCAAAAAGAGAAACTAGAAAAAGAGATAGCAAAACTTAATGGTATGCTAAACAATGAACGTTTTGTAGCAAATGCTCCAGAAGCAGTTATTGCAGAAAATAAGCAAGCACTAGAAGATGCTCAAAACAAAATGGCAAAAGTAAGTGCTGAATTGGCGAACTTTATCCAATGACAAAAGAAGCCTACAAAGCCATACTCAACAAAGAGTACGATAAAGCTTTTCGCCTCTATGGTCTACTAGAAGCAAAAAAAGAGCCAACGGCATACTACTACTTAGGTTTCCTCTACTTTAGGGGTTACGGGGTAGTTCAAGATAGTAAAAAAGCGTTTAATTATTACCTTGAAGCAGCCACAAGAGAAGTACCTTTAGCACAGTTTGAAGTGGCACTCATGCTTGAAAATGGAGAGGGCTGTGAGAAAAATGAGTGTGAAGCTGCCTTTTGGTATGAAGAAGCGGCAAAACGTGGGAACATAGATGCATTTAACAACCTTGGTGCCATGTTTAAAGAGGGTCGTGGGGTCATTCAAGACTACAATAAAGCCTATATACTCTTCTCTAAAGCTGCTCACGCAAACAACGCCAAGGCACAGTTTAACCTTGGTGCCTTATATGATATGGGTTTAGGATGTGAAGAGAACAAAGAAGAGGCCATTGCGTGGTGCAGAAAAGCTGCCTATCAAGGGCATGAAGCTGCCAAAGGCATCATTATGCGTATGCAAAACGATGGGCAGATTGTTTTTTAGGCAAAGGTAAATCCGTTTTTGCCATTTTGTTTGGTAATATACATTGCATGGTCAGAGTTATCCATAAGTGTTTCTATATTCGTTCCATTATCTGGACAGAGTGCCACCCCTATACTTAGTGTAACAGTTAATTCAAGTTTTCCAATGCTAATATGTTTTACTGAAGTACGTATCTTTTCAAGCCGTGATTGAAAAAGATCTTGCGACAAGATATTATTGGCAACAATTAAAAACTCATCCCCACCAAGACGTAGAAAGGCATCTTGTGTATTAAGTTGTGGCTTCACTACATTTACAACTGCTTTTAAAACTTCATCTCCTACACTATGACCATAAGTATCATTTATACCTTTAAAGTTATCTATATCAATAAAGCAGATAGCACTCTGTTCACTGTTAGATTCTGCTCGGTAAATAGCATGGTGTATCTCATCTTTTAAAATACGACGGTTAGGTAAACCTGTAAGTGCATCATAGTGTGCCATAGACTTTAATAACTCTATGGCTTCTTCTTTCTCTCTAAAAAGTGTTCCAATAATAAGTACCAAAATAATATGACTCACCATAAAGAAGTTTAAATCAATAATATTATCAATCTGAGTATTCTCTTTTGTAAATGTACCTATGCCCAAATGGGTAAAATAGAGTGAAATACACGCCAAAGAGACAGAAGCTACCGAAGCGTAAGAGAGGTTTGTTGTCGCAAGGTAAATTGTCGTAGGTAAAGTAAGCATCAATAAAATAGTAACATTTTGAACATTGAGGGTGACTTGCAAAATATAGTTTAAGCTTAGAAAAAAAAGCAATACATAGAAAAAATATCTTAGATTAATTTGTTGTTTATTGTAATAAAGTACCAATAGCATAGGGGTAAAAAGGAGTTGTCCCATTACGTTACCAAACCACCAAAAAAAGACATTTTCTAGGTAAGAAGATATTTCAATATTACCTAAAGCCAAAAGTACCCCATTACCTAAAAAAGCACTAAAGGGTTGCAAGATAAATAAGATTAAAAAAAGTAAACCAAAGATATCGCGGGTATACCTTAACTCTTTGTTGAGCTTGTAAGCATTAAACGCCCAAAAAGCAATATATGCTTCTGTTGTATTGATAGCAGAAATAGCAGATATAGCCAAAGGCGACATCCCTGATGAGATACCTAAAATAAACTGTCCAACAAAAATTCCTGGCAAAATAGATTTTCCATAAATCAGCACCCCTGCCAAAGCAAAGCCTTCTGGCATAAATGCAGCCATGGTTACAATCATATCTTGAGAAAAGGCTAAAAAACTGATTTTACCCATTACAAAATAGATAGACATCATTATGATATTTTTAAAGAGATTTTTCTCTAACACCTGTTTCATTTTTCTTCTTCCTTTGTAGTGCGTTTACACGCCTATCTCCAAACTAAAGTAAATAATCTCAATTGTTAAAAAATTTACTTGATTTCTATATTATACAATATAAATGTCATTGAAATATATAAAATCATATCTCATTAGCTGTTTTAATGATGTCTAGTCCGAACTTTACACGCAATTGATGAATATATTTATCTATTTCTCTATCATCAACTCCTTGATGGTACTCAAGTAAGGAGAGGGTCTTAAGATGGCATTCTGAAAAATTTGAAACATTGAGTGTAAGTTTTATTGCCCCTTTATGTGGTAAAGAAATTTCATGGTACATCTCAAGGAGCTGCGTTTTAAATCTTTTTTCAGAAAAAATGCTCTCTGAGGTCATGGTTTTTTTTACTTTTACTCCATACTCATAGTGAATTTTTAAAAAATAACTCGTAGGATTTACCTCAATTTCCATTACCATATAGATGATATGCCTTGCCATAATCATGATACGTCGCTCTATTTCTAAGGGGTCTAAAATAGCATCAAAGGTACGGCTAATACCAATTGATTTGCGTGGTGTTTTCTTATTTATTTCTTCATTGTCTATGCCTAGAACCCGTTTATAGAGTTGTATTCCTGGCTTTTTCCAACTGTAAAAGAGAGATTTATGTAACTTAATGTCACCTAGGGTCTTAATGTAATGAGAAGCTAATTTTTTCTGAAATGCACTCCCAATTCCTGGAAAGGCTTTAATGGGAATATTTTGAATATACGCTTCTATATTTGTTACCTCATAGACCCCATAAGGTTTTGCAGACTCTGTTGCAAGTTTTGCTATCCATTTTGCTTTTGAGATACCTATAGATACCGGAATATCAAAATGATTTTGAATTTTTTCTTGTAACATTAAAGCAAAATCATACACTTCATCTTCTTCTATCCACCCCCTTACATCACAAAAAAATTCATCAATACTAAACTGCTCTACTTTTGGAATATGTGCCCGCATAAAAGCATGGATTTGGTTAGAAAGCTTATGATAAAGCGGATAGTTTGAAGGAATAACAATAAGTTCAGGACATAGTTGCAATGCATGGGCAATAGGCATAGCAGTTTTTACCCCTTTTGCACGTGCTTCATACGATGCTGTTGTGACAATACCTCGTATTTTCTCTCTGCCATCTATAACATCTATAAAGTAATTTTGAAATGTTTTTTGCTTATTGGAATAAAAGACAGGCGTAACAAATGCCCCTGAATTGTCATCTATTAAACGTATATTGGTACGTTTTTTATTAAATATCTCAAGGTTAGAACGTGACCCTACACAGATAGGTTTACCTTTTAATGTAGCATTTACACTACGTTCAGCAGAAGCAAAAAAACAATCTATATCTATATGAAGAAACATAAAAGTAGTATAGTATTAAATTTAACTACAGAGCTAATATCATGCAAATTGACATATTTTAAACAGTATCATCTAAAATCACCACTTCACCAAATGGAACCTCACTGCTCTTTGGTAATAACCATAGCATATCATAATGAGGCTCTTCTTCTGGATAGATACCCTGTGCATCGGTAAAATAGAGCAACACATTTGGCGTATCAATATGCTTCTCAACATACTCAAAAACGGGACGATAATCTGTACCCCCTCCTCCTGTTAACTGACACTCTAGTACTTCTCCTGCTACAAAGGTATGTATAGATTGTATTTTCATATCAGCAGTAATCAGTTCTATTTCATAGTTTGGAAACTGTTCCATAATACTTGAAAGTTCGCCTAAAAAATTTTCTAAGAGTGTTGCATCTATGGAACCCGAAGTATCTATGGCAACCACAATACGTAAAAGGTCTGAATAGAGTGAGGGAAGATAAATACCTTGATAAAGGTATTTCATATTGGGTGGAGAAAAACGATAGGTAGATTTTGCATACGTAGCGATGTAGTTTTGTAAATACTCTCGCCAATGAACTCTATTTGAAAAACATTCAGGAAGAAGCAATGCAAGATCTTTAGGAAGGGTTCCTTGTCGTTTATATTTTAAAAATATCTCTTCTGCCAAAAGATCATTTTGTGATTCCTCGCCAACATCACTAAACTTACTAAGTTGCGTCTGCTCTACCTTATGGTTTTCTTGCGAATCTTCTTGCTCTTGTTTATTTTTTATTTTAGAATATAAAATACTATAAATCTCTTCCGCATACATCCCTTCAAACTCTACTTCATAATGAATCTGTTCAGGGGGTGTCATACCATTTTTAATTAGCATGGCATTTACCACATAATCTGTAGCATTTTGCCAAAGCCACCCAATACGATGCTTACTACGTTGAAGGTGTTTTAATTGACTATGCATTGCTGCATTTGCCAAGACAAACTCTATCTCCTCTACAGTTAATCTATCGAGATACTCATCGTTGTAGTTGAGTTGTGTACCATCACTTTCAAAGGTAAGCAATTCACTATTAACCTTAAAAGATAAGGCAGAAGAAATCGTACCAAAGTAGGGTTGTTCTACCATTAATTTCACTTTGGCTTTTTCAATTTTTTGGGCTACTGTCATTAACAGATAACCCCTCCACCTAAAAGTTTATCTTCATCATAGAATGCTGCAATTTGTCCTTGGGCTAAACCAAACACTGGCTCTTCCAACACAACAACAGCATGCTCACCCTCTTTTTTAACATAACACTTTATGGCATCTGTACGATACCGCACTTTGACACTACAATGAAACTCTGACAATTCTTGAAACATATTGATCTCTTTGATACTAAATCTATGCTCTTCTAATTTCTCTTTTGTTCCTACTGTAATTTGATTTTTTTCAGGGTCAATTGAGAGTACAAAATGTGGATCATGGGCTCCATTAACAAAAAAACCTCTTCGTTTACCTATGGTGTAGTGCATATACCCTTTATGTGTACCTACTACTTCTCCTTTGCTGTTGAGCGTTTCACCCGGAATATCAATCTCCATATGTTTTGCTAAAATTTCATCATAACTGTTTTCAACAAAACAAATTTCAGTACTCTCTTTTTGGGTTGCAAAGGATTCTAAAACATTAATTTTCTCCGCATAAGATTTTACCTCATCTTTGACCCAATCTCCTAAAGGAAATACCAATCGAGGTAGTACTTTTTTATCTACTTCACAAAGAAAATAACTTTGATCTTTATTGTGATCTTTTGCCATATAGATAAAGTGACCATCACATTTACAATAGTGTCCTGTTGCTACTTTATCAATGTTTAAACTATCTGCGAACTCAACCATTTTTCCAAACTTAATGGTACGGTTACACATCACACATGGGTTGGGGGTCAAACCTACTTTATAGCTCTGTACAAAATAGTTATATACCTCTTTTTCAAATGCTTCTGAAAGGTCGTGAAAATGTACTTCAATACCTAAATAATCTCCTACTTTTTGTGCTTTAGCATAATTTTCTTCATGGTAGCCTGGTTTATGATGTAGCTTCATATAGACACCTACAACATCATACCCTGCTTCTTGTAAAAGCACTGCAGCAACTGTAGAGTCAACCCCTCCACTCATTCCTACCAATATCTTTTCTTTTGTTTTACTCATAAATTACCTTTTTTATTTGCAGTGCAATTTTTTCTTCAACTTTGACAAAAAATGCTTTTGCGATAAGTTTACCTGACACAAAGAGATCTATATTTGCTAACACTTTCATACTTATCTCTATCTTATCACCTAAAGAAAAGCGTTGTGTTTTAAGTGTAAACAGTGAACATGCCATAGGCATATAACCTTTTGCTTGGCTAAGATTTGGCATAGGTTCATCAATACTTAATACTTTTAAAAAGTATTTTTCATTTTCATACATACAGATGACTTTAGCAAAGCACTTCTCTTTTTGAACCAGAAAACATGTAAGTGCCTCTAAATTTAAAAGTAGAATTTTATTTTTTTCCAACGTTTTTAATGCCAATTCAGTAAGATAAAATGGCTCTAAAATAATCTCATACGCTTCTTCTTTACTCTCTAAGTGCTGCATCATTTGACTCAAACGTATCGCTTGTGACTGTGCTTTCACGAATGTATACGCTCCATCTCTTTATCTAAATCACCTATGAAACGTTGCAATAGATACTCTTTAGAAGCAGGTAAAAGGTCATCTGGTACCTCTTGACCTATAGAGAAATAGCTCATAGGCGTTTGATACAGTAACATAAAGTTTAAAAGTGACCCTAAATATTTTGTTTCATCAAATTTTGAAATAATCACAGAATGTAGATTTAAAAAAGAAAAATTTTTATAAATATCATCCATATCTTCATATTTTACTGTTGCTGCTAAAACTAAATTAACTTCTATTTTTTTAGCCAAATCTGATTGTACATACTCAATGGTACGAATAAACTTTTGGGTATCGTAAGGTGACATACCTGCTGTATCTACTAAAATAATATCGTATGCTTTCAATTCATCTAACGCCGTATTAAAAGAAGCAAGCGTATCAATAGTAATATGTTCTATTTGCATAATATCTGCATAATGCCCTAGTTGATCAAATGCACCAATTTTATAGTTATCTAAATTTAAAAAAGCCACTTTATAGGGTCTGTCCATCATATATGCATAGCGTGCTGCCAACTTTGCAATAGTAGTTGTTTTTCCTACACCTGTAGGTCCTACCAACATGATAATTTTAGACGCTTCAAGAGACTCAGGCATAATTTGAAGTGCTTCATCAATCTCTTCAAGAATATAAGAAACCAATAGTTTTTCATCGGTTAATATGCTATTTCCCATTAGGGTTTTTAATGTACTTTCTAACCACTCAGAAGCAATACCTTTTTTCATAAAAAGATTTTTTACTTTTTCGGAAATCGATACTTCTTCATTTTGATGCATCTGTTCTTTCATTTGAGCCAATACTTCTTTAAGTGCCTGAAGTTCAGCAAAGAGTTTTGTCTCTTCGCTCTCTTCTTCAAGTTCTGGTATCGTCTCTTCCCTTAATAAAGACTCCTTAATATAAAGTGCCTTAGGAATAGAAATAGAGACTTCACAACGTAATCTTCCATCATCATATTCTACCTGTTTAGCCGCATGTAACTTAATACTTGTTCCATATTTCTTCACTGCCTCTTCATAGGCACTTTTAGGATCATCAGCTACAAATGTTTCTTCAATCATTTTTTATTACCTTGTATATATGACAGTGGTATAAGCACTGAATTTCTCTTCATCCATCCATGATGAGGAAGTGTAAGCTCTTGGGTATTCATCTTTACATTTTCATAAAAGATAATATCTATATCAAGCGTGCGTGGTGCATCTTGAAATGAACGTTTACGTCCAAAAAGACGCTCAACGCGTAACAGATAACGCAACAATACCTTAGGGGTTAAATCTGTCTCTATGAGCAGCACCGAATTATAAAAATCTTCTTGCGCTGTGTACCCAAAGGGTGGATTTTTTAAAATAGGTGCTGTCTGAATAATACGAAGCATTTTAGCACGATTAAGATAACACCACAAATGTTCAAAACGACGTAATACATCTCCCATATTACCACCAATGCCTAAAAGTGCTCTATGACCTTTTTTTGCATCACGTCGCATAGGAAAATGTGCAGTATGTATGAGCGTATGTTGAGCATCTAAAACTTTTTTCTTTATCATCTTTTAATTTTATACTTTATACTAAAGTACTTTTGCCTTTCCATTGACCATCGCAACCATATCTTCTATACGGATACCAAACTCATCAGGAATATAAATCCCCGGTTCAATGGTATAGACCATTCCATCTTCAATAATCGTATCTGATTTTTTTGAGATGTAAGGCATTTCATGAATATCTAGCCCTACCCCATGTCCTGTGCTATGTACATAATGTTTTCCATAGCCAGCACGCTCAATAATATCACGAGTCAATGCATCTACTTTTTTGGCTTTCATACCAGAACGTGCTTTATGAATGGCATGGTCATGAGCTTTTAGTACAAGATCATACACTTTTTGTATCTTTTTACGTTTATAGCGTTGATGTGTATCAAACATCAAATAACTGTCTGCCTGTACCGTACGGGTTCTGTCCGAACAGTAACGTTTGTATTTTAAACCCGCATCGACCAATAACAAATCATTTTTTTCTAATGTTTTCTTAGTAGGTGTGGCATGTGGTTTTGCTGCACTCTTCCCAATAGCTACAATGGGGTCAAAACTCAAATCATACCTACCAAAATCACTTAACAGACCTTTTGCCATATAGGTTAAAGCATACTCATCTTTACCAAAACCCTCTTTACGAAATGCCTTACCTAAGTGTTTAAATGCTTTTGCACCTAATTTTGCTGCTTTAGCAAGTGTTTTGAGTTCATCTTCAGATTTAATAAGACGTTTTTTATGTGAAAAATCAAGCTCGGCTTTGAATCGTACTTTTAAAGAAGAGTATATCTTTTCAAATCCAAAGACAGACCACTCTTTGGGATCAAAAATAACTTTTTTCACGCGGCTTTTTTTTAATACTTCTATGGCACTTGCATACAAATCACTTGTAATGATGACAGAAGCATTTTTTACATGCTCTTTTGCATCTAAAGTATAACGACTATCGGTAAGAAAAAATGCTTCATTTCCTAAGTGTAAATAGAGTGCATTGTCACAACTATAACCACATTCGTAGTAAATAGCATTTTCATCTTTAAGTATGTAATTCATAGGAGACCTTCTAAGGGTGAGGAAGAAACCCCCACCTATGTAATGTAAGAGATAATTATTTTTGTTGTGCTTTGGCTTGTTTCATTGCAGCCACTTCAGCAAGCATTTGTGTCATTCCTACCATTGCCAAGTGATAACCAAATGGTCCCATACCTGCAATTTGACCTGCACATACAGGTGCAATAAGTGATTTGTGTCTAAACTCTTCTCTTTGGTAGATGTTTGAAAGATGTACTTCTAATGTAGGAATCTGTACTGCTGCGATTGCATCACGGATAGCAATAGAAGTATGCGTATAAGCAGCAGGATTAATAATGATACCATCAGCATCCCCTATACACTCTTGTACTCTATCTACAATTTCACCTTCAAGGTTTGATTGAAAAAATTCTATTTCCACTTTATTTTGATCTGCAAATGCTTTCATCTGTGCGTGAATATCTTCTAATTTCATTGGACCATAAATATTTTGTTCTCTATGTCCTAACATGTTTAAGTTTGGACCTTGAATGACTACAATTTTCATATGTTAACCTTCTTATTTATATTTAACTATTATTTTAGCGAAATAGCATTAATTTCGGTTGTAATTTTCAGATTCCTTCTTATAGCCTAAGAGATAAAGGAGGATTATCACTTAAGATATTTTCTTACTATAAAATTTTGGTATCATTACATATAATAATTTTGAGGAAAAGATATGAAAATACTCGTTGCTGACTATATCTACATTGAAAATAGCTACCTAACCAATAGAGCGATTGCATTTAAGCAAACCATTCAAGCCATCGATACAAAAGAGGCATTAGTCAAAAAGTACCCTGATGCAACGATTGAAATATGTGCACCCCACTCTGTCATTTATCCTGGCTTTATCAATACGCATGTGCATTTAGAGTTTTCTGCAAATAAAACTTCACTGAAATATGGTTCTTTTATGCCATGGCTTGATAGTGTGATTGAGCATAGAGAAGACCTTGTAGGCTGCTGTGACAATGTAAAAATGATGTCCGCATGTCAAGAGATGCTACACTCTGGTATCACTACTTTTGGTGCCATTTCAAGTTTTGGAAATGAACTTGAAGTGTGTGAAAAAACCCCCCAACGTGTGGTCTTTTTCAATGAGCTTATTGGATCTAATGCTATGTATGCCGACATGCTTTATGGTGATTTTATGGAGCGTGTTAAAGCTTCAATGGCATGTAATGAAGAGAGCCTAGTTACTGCAGGTATTGCCATACACTCACCCTACTCTGTGCATCCTATTATTTTGCAAAAAGCGGTTAATGTTGCAAAAGAGTACCAACTTCCACTCTCGGCACATTTTTTAGAATCGCAAGCAGAAAGAGAGTGGTTAGAAAAAGGAGGAGGAGAACTAAAAGCATTTTTTCAAAAATTTTTCAATACCCAAACACCTGTAACAAACATAGAAGAGTTTATGCATGCCTTTGACAGCTATCCTACGCACTTTACACACTGTACACAAGCCACTACAGAGGAGTTAAGCTATCTTGCCAAAAAAGGGCATAGTGTGGCTCACTGTCCACGATCTAACCGCTACTTAGGGGTAGGTCGTTTACCTATAGAAACGCTCAAAGAGTTATCGTTAACATACTCTCTTGCTACAGATGGTCTAAGCTCAAATGATTCGTTGAGCATTTTAGATGAACTCAGAGCTGCACTTATGTTACACCACAAAGCACCCATTCAACTTTTGGCAAAAAAGTTCATACAGAGTATCACCTCTGATGCAGCAGATATCTTAGGACTTGAATGTGGTCGCATAGAAGTTGATAAATTGGCAGACTTTGCTGTAGTAACGCTCAATGAAGCACCTAAACGTGAAGAGGAGATAGCTTTATGGAGTATTTTACATACAAAAGAAGTGTCAAAACTATATATTAATGGAGAAAAACATGTTTAAAGCAATGGGAAATAGTATCAAATGGATAGGTCAACACTTCAAAGGGATGCTTTTTTTACTCATAGCATTTGTTGTACTTATGCCAAAATCATCCACACAAATTAGCCATGCAAACCTACAAGAGATTCAACTTTTTGGTGCCATTATGAATGCCGATAAAATACTAAAAGAGATAGAAGAAGCAAAAAAAAATAATGCCATTAAGGGGGTACTGCTTAATGTAAATTCTCCAGGTGGTGCTGTGGCTCCTTCTATTGAAATTGCCTATGCAATTCAGACATTAAGTAAGAAAAAACCTGTCGTTGCCTATGCCTCTGGGATTATGGCAAGTGGAAGTTACTATGCATCTATTTATGCCCATAAAATCATAGCAAATCCAGGTGCAATTGTAGGTTCCATTGGGGTAATAATGCAAAGTGCCGATATTTCACAACTTATGCATACCATAGGGGTAAAAACACAAACAGTCAAACAAGGAACCTACAAAGAAGCTGGCACACCTACACGACAATGGACAAAAGAGGAGAGAGCAGAATTGGTGCAATTAACCAAAGACAATTATGAACTCTTTGTACAAAATGTAGCAGAAGCAAGAGGTCTTAACATTGCTGACCACAAAGCTTACGCAGATGCACATATCTTTTCTGCTAAACGTGCTAAAAATGTAGGACTTATTGATCAAGTAGCCGTCATCTCTCAAGCCAAAGAGGAGACGATAAAATTAGCAAATATCAAACACGCGGTATGGAAAGAGAAAGATAAACTAGATAGTTTTATAGAAAAGCTTACAGCAAAAAGTATGCTCTATTTTAACAGCTATTTCAATGGACTTCAAGCAAAACTATAAGTTTATTGCTTGAGTTGCATCTTCCATTTCTCCCCCTCTTCCTCCCACGTAGCATAGGTTACCATCCTATCTTCACGTGTGGTTTGTACAATCAAACTATAGTTAAACTCAATAGATTCTAACATCAAAGTATTGGTATTACTCACCCGAATTTTACGTATATGCTGTGTTGCATCAGGTAGTTTTAAAAGTGGCATAGCTGGTAGTTGAATGGAATGATTTAAGATAGCAAAGGCGTACAATCCACTATCTCTTGCTGATCCTGCTAAAAGATATTTTCCTTTTGAACTTTGCATCAATGTTAAACTCAAAGCATCAAATCCTTCTATTTTATTGAGTACTCTTTTTTGCTTGATATCAATATGGTAAATCACCCCTTTTTCATGGCGATAGTCTGTCTCATCAATGGCAGCAACCCACAAACTTTCATCACTACAGTCATAAGCAATAGCAGAGATACCATAAGGGTTATTTTTATTTGGCACAATGTCATCCAAAGTCATAAAAGGTGTTACTATTCCCGTGCGTGAACTAAGTCTATAGATACTTTTTTGTCTCATAAATGTCTTCTTCTCAATGGAGATAAATGGCATAGGAGCTAAATAGATATTGCCTTTTTTATCAACGCTATAGGTACTAAAATGCCCATACTCCTCCCACTGTTTTGCATGTAACACATTATGCAATCCTTTCCCATAATAGAGGGCTATACCTCTATATTTTTTTTGTGAAAGGTCAATAAGATAAGGAGAAGGAATATGCATATCTTTTAAAAATTTAGGTGCAATAGCACAACTTTTTTCTTTCTGAAAAATTCCTATATTTAGAGGATCTTGAGAGATGCTTGAGAGTGAACTTACTTGATTTTTTTTGAAAAACAGTAAAAATGCTACGATGCCCAAAATAATAAATGCAAATAATATGGGAAAATATTTTTTCATTTTCTCTCCTCCTTAATAGGTATAAATTTAGGACCAACAGTACATGGCCATACTTGAACATCAAGATTTCCAAGCTCATCTATGCGAGTATCTGCCCAACAATACTCATGCCCTTCTCTTGTGTCATTTTTAATACGTGGAACATACCACAAAACAACATTACTCTCTTCGATAGACTCATCATTAATATATGCTTCAACACCATCATGCTTCAAATCACAGCATGAACCTAATGTCAATAAATCCATATCACCCTCTGCTACATTAAATTTACTTACAAAGAGTGTTGCATTATCACCTCTACTGTTATCGTTAAATTGCCCATGATTTGGCTCAATGTAGTAGCCACGATTTTGATGGCTAGAGACTATCTTATAGGGGTAGATAGAACTATTTTCATCTTCTGAAACAAAGGTACTCTCCTCTTTTTCCCATACCTTCCATTGCTTAGATTCATAACTATAAAAAGATTCTTTATCACCTAATGCCATATCAATACGCATCACAGGTCTGTAGATAGCATTATCTCCACACCCCCTACCTTTGTTTACACCTACAACTCTAAACGAACCATCGTTATAAAACTCAAAACGATTTTCATAACGATAGTTACATGCCATAGGCCATTTAGGATTACGAAAATCTTGCGTTAGCATAAAACCATCTTTTTGGGGAAGTTCCCTTACTTGTGGTCCATTAAAAGGAAGTACCACTGAGGTAGAAAACATAGGACAACCCATAGCATCGTTATAGCCAAAAAGATAATTTCCCTCTTCTCCT
>Ga0256843_1001422_pt1 | contig 18943 bp, 16 predicted proteins | sample AlvinellametaG_FD_191572 | JGI IMG/M metagenome (GOLD analysis project Ga0256843, IMG submission 191572) | Pompeii worm associated microbial communities from hydrothermal vent at the East Pacific Rise, Pacific Ocean - Alvinella | ecosystem: Host-associated > Annelida > Integument > Unclassified ... | reverse complement strand
TCTCAAACCAACCAAAATTTTTACCCCTAAACCTAAAACAGATGTAAGCTTACATGTAAGCAAAAAAGCTGGTCTTAAATGTGACCTTCACGGTATGCGAAGTGATGAAGCGTGTGAAGTGCTTGATAAGTTTTTAAACGATGCCCTCATTAATGGTTGGGATGAAGTGATTGTCTATCACGGTATAGGTACGGGAAAACTCTCTTATGCTGTCAAAGAGTTTTTAAAACACCACCCTCGAGTAAAAGGTTTTGAAGATGCTCCTCAACACCTCGGTGGATTCGGAGCAAAAATTGTAAGTTTGTAACAAAAGTACCTTAAAAATACTCTATAATTTAAGCTTATACGATTTATAATGGCTGAAAATTTTTAAGGATACTTTATGAATACAACATTAAAAAACCTCTCTTTACTCTTTTTAACATTTTGTTCTTTGGAAGCATCAGAGATTGAGTATGGAACAGGTACCATCAATATGACAGGTGGTTTTATAGGACTTGATTCTACCATCAGTACAGATATTACCACTTACTCTTTAGTAGAACATCATAAAAATATTTTTTCATCAACATGGTACTACAAATACAACCTTACATGGTATGACTCAGACACTATGATACAAGGACAAAATACACTCAACTCCTCTATAGCAACAGCAAACACTTATCTTGCTACCACAGGGACAACAGTACCAACAATTCCATCTATAGACTACAGACTCCAAGGGCTTGATATCAATCTTGTTTTAGGAAAAGATATCTACCATAAAAATGAAAATACTTTTTTTGGTATCGGTCTTTTAGTTGGAGTCTCTTTACCATGGATAGATAGTTCAAAAAGTGACTCAAACAATGACGATACAAGTGATGACCTTATGGATGCTATGAAAGACTCAAAAACAGAGATGCTCACCTATAAAATAGGACCTAGTATCTCAGCAAGTGCAAGTTTAAACAAACACTTTATGGTCTATGGAAGTGCTACTTATGCCTACCAAACAGGTACACTTAAAAATGATTATGCTAATTCTGATTTAACAGTTGATGGTATTTTTCAAGAATACGATATAGGAATGAAAATACAACCATTTTCAGAAGATTATAAAACCTCATTTATGACTCTCTCTCCTCGTTTATATGGAACACTAGGCTATAGATACACAGAGTGGACACTCAATGATGTAGCTATTGATGTTACAGGAACAGGGCAAACTTTTACCCAAACAGACTTTTCGAGTGATAACTCTGTTATTTACTTCGGTATAGGGTACGATTTCTTTTAAATTTATGCTAAAATTGCTCCATGAAGAAAAAAGATGTAGCAATCATTGGAGCAGGTGCAAGTGGGCTTATGTGTGCCATAGAGTGTGCACGCAAAGGCTTACATGTAACCCTTTATGAGCAAAACAAAAAACCGGCAAAAAAAATTTTAGTCAGTGGCAATGGTCGCTGTAATATCTCTAACAAAAACCTTTCCAAAGAGTGCTATTTCTCTCAAAATCCTTTTTTTGTAGAGTATGCACTCAAACATTTTGATTTTCAAAAATTTCAAAAGTATATGCTTCAGTGTGGCCTTCTTCTTGATACTCTCGAAGATGGAAGAAGCTATCCTCTGAGCAATGAAGCTAAAAGTGTTGCACACACTCTTATACAACAAGCACTCATTCATGGTGTTGAGATACATACAGAATCTAAAATAACTTCCTTAAAACCTCTTTTTCAAGAATATAAAACAGTTGTCGTTGCTACGGGGAGTGAAGCAGCTTCTCATTTAGGGGGATGCGATGATGGATATAGCTTTGCCAAAGAATTTGGGCATACAATCATCCCAACTTTTGCATCTCTTGTACAGCTTCACCTCAATAGCTCCCTTCATTCAAAAATGGCAGGTGTCAAAATAGATGCAAAGGTCACACTCCTTATAAACAACCAAAAAGAGTTAGAGGTGCAAGGGGATGTACTCTTTACAAATTATGGTGTTTCTGGATTTGCTATTTTAGATATTTCTCACTATGCAAGTGAAGCACTCCTTCATTACCAAATGGTTGATATATCTATCAACTTTGTTCCACAATTAAGTACACAAAAACTTGCACACTACCTTTTAAATACGGCAAACACTATGCCAAAACTCACTATTTATGATATACTTATAGGTATAATACCAACAAAAACAGCAGCTGCTTTTGTAGAGTTTTTAGAGTTACAACATACACAGATGACACCAAAACTGAGTAAAAAAATTGCAAACACTCTCCAAAATTGGAAATGTGAAGTAACGCAAACACATGGCTTTCGTCATGCTGAGGTTAGTGGTGGTGGTGTTGATACAACTGAAATAGATGCGCATACTTTTGAATCTTCTCTACATAAAAACCTCTACTTTGTTGGTGAGGTTTTAGATGTTGTGGGGAAGCGAGGTGGCTATAACTTTGCTTTTGCATGGGCAAGTGGGTATCTTTGTGCACACGATATTATTCAAAGAAAAGGGTATAATTGAGATTTCCAAATGCAGGTGACATTGCTAGTGTTAATGTTGTTTCTATCCAACAACAAGAGTCTATTCGCAAAGCCATAGAAAAGATGATTGTCAATGAACATCGAGATGTGATTGTCACACAAGGGAAACATTTTTTTGTTTTACGAGCTCTTGAGGTGATTAAAATCTACCAACAACATATAGATCTTAATGTTTCTCTTGCTGAAGTTGACCTTATCCAACTCCCGACAGTACGCAAAGATGTAAATATTTTGGATATGCTTCACTTTTTGGATGAAGCAACAGAATATATTTGTGTAACAAATAAAGATGGTTCTCTATATGGGCTCATTACACATACCGATATTACAAGTAACATAGATCCAGAAATTCTTATGAGTAACTATAAGATTAATGATTTTCTCAAGCTTGTTCGCCGTGTCAAATGGGTACAACCAGATCTTATTACAAATGATGTGTTAAGCGATATGTTTCATAACGATTTTGAGAGTGTCATTGTTGTAGAAAATCTCAAACCTATCGGTATTTTAACCACAAAAGATATCGTAAAACTTATCAAAGAAGATTTAGATTTATCACTTCCTCTTTCACATTATATGATTACACCTGTAGAAACTATTTCAAAAAATACAAGTCTTAAAGATGCTCTTGATTTTATCAAATCAAAACATTATAAAAGGGTTGTTGTCAGTGATGAAGATGGTTTACTTGCTGGTGTTATTACTCAAAAAGAGCTTATCTCACTCACTTACAATAACTGGTCACTTATGATGCGAGAACATCAAAAAGAGTTACAAGAGATTAATACTATTTTAAAAAATAAAAATAAAGAGTATGAACTTCTTGCATCAAAAGATCCTTTAACAGGACTTTATAACCGTTACAAATTTGAACAACTTTATTACTCATCTATCAAACATATTCAACAAAGAAATGCCACTATCTCACTCATTATGCTTGACATTGATCACTTTAAACGAGTCAATGACACCTATGGACACAATATTGGTGACCAAGTTTTAAAAACTATAGCAACCATTCTTACTACTCATTTGCGAGATATTGATGTTATCTGTCGATGGGGTGGAGAGGAGTTTATCATTTTACTTCCAACTGTCCATAAAGAGGATGCCTTTAAAATTGCACAAAAACTTCATAGAATCATTAAAAATACCGATTTTACGACTGTTCACTATGTTACAGCAAGCTTTGGTGTCATTGAAATTGATAACTACAATAAAATAGAAACATCTGTAGAGTTAGCAGACAAAGCTCTCTACCTTGCAAAAAACAGTGGCAGAAACTGTGTAAAAACATTATAAAGGATACCAAAATGTCAACACCTCTCATTATACTCATTGTAACCATCATCGTTCTTATACTTATGTATAATTCCCTTGTAGCAAAGAAAAATCAGGTTGATAATATCTTTGGTACTATAGATACACAACTCAAAAAGCGTTATGATCTTATCCCAAATCTAGTAGCCTCGGTTTCTAAATATATGGAGCATGAAAAAGAGTTACTCGAAAAGATAACCCAGCTTCGAGCACAAGCAAACAATGATAAGATTTCAGAAGATGAAAAAATTGCACTTGATTCACAGATTACTTCTACTCTTGGTTCTATTATGGTAGCAGTTGAAAATTATCCAGAACTCAAAGCAAACGAAAATGTCATTCATCTACAGCATACCCTTAACGAAGTTGAGTCACAAATAGCTGCTGCTCGTCGAGCTTATAACCAAGCCGTAACAGATTACAACAATGCACTTGAACAGATCCCTACAAATTTTATAGCCAATGCAATGGGATATACACATAAACAGGTCTTTGAAATTCCTCAAGAAGAGCGAAAAAACATTAATGTTAAAGAGTTATTTCACTCATAATGAAAACAGTTAGTGAACTTACAGATTTTTACTATAAAAAGCTTTATCCTATTTTACAGGAGTTAGAAAAAGATAGAAAAATTATCAATTCAAAGCTTATAAGCCGATGTGGTATAACTACATTTATAGCTATACTCATCGCTGTTATTTTTCATAAAAATCATTTTAACACAGATAGTTTTGTGTTTCTTGGTGTTGTTTATATCATTGCTATTGCTATTATTTATAAAACGCTTATTATAGACTACACAAAAAAGTTTAAAGAGCGTATTATGCGTCCTCTTATTTATGCTATAGATAAAAACCTCTCTTATGACCCAAATTCTCATGTATCAAGTTCCCACTTTAGAGATGCTCAACTTTTTCAAGGAAAAGCAGACAGAGTTCTTGGTAATGATTTGGTAAGAGGGAAAATAAATGGTATTTCCATAGAGTTTTCAGACCTTACTGTACAACAAGTAACAGATAAAAATGACAATGGAGACAAAAACTATAAAACACTTTTTCAAGGGCTTTACATTGTAAGTGAGTTTAACAAAAACTTTCATGGTCGTACAAAAGTTTTACCAGATGCAGCACAAAAAATCTTTGGAGACTACTTAGGGCATATTTTACAAGACACTACATATACAGCAGAAAAGCTCGTAAAAATGGATAGTGTTGCATTTGAAAAAGAGTTTGTTGTCTACAGTAATGACCAAATAGAAGCACGATACATTTTAACACCTACTATGATGGAAAAGATTTTAGAGTTAAAAAAACGAGCTAAGCGCCCTGTTTCCATCTCTTTTATTAATAAAAATATCCATATTGCTATAGAATATAATAAAGACTTATTTGAACCATCTGTGTTTCATTCACTTTTAGAGTATAAAATAGCAATGGAATATATACAAACACTTCATCTTGCCATAGGCATAACCGAAGAGTTACAACTTAACCAAAAATTATGGAGTCAATTATGAAAATAAAAACACTACTAGCAACACTCTTGCTCACAATGAACTTAAGTGCCCTTACACTGGGTCAAACACCTCAACATGTTGTCATCCAAGGAGATGATGGAGGACTTGTAGATGGTAACAAAGCATGGGATTCAAACACCCTCAAAGGGAATGTTTTTGTGATGTTTTATGTAGACCCTGATGAAAAAGATGTAAATGAACACTACACAAAAGCACTCAAAAAGTTTAAAAAAGAGAACAACCTTCATTTTCAGAGCATAGCCATTGTTAACCTTGCTGCCACATGGAAACCAAATTTTGTTATAGAAAAGATTCTTGCTTCTAAACAAAAAGAGTTTCCAGATACAATCTATGTTAAAGATAAAAATTCTGTTTTAGTCAAAGCATGGGGTATTGAAAATGATGCTTCAGATATTCTCATTTTTAACAAAGATGGCAAAGTGATTTTTTACAAAGCTGGTGCTATGAATAAAGAAGATATAAAGAAATCATTTCAACTCATTAAGGAAAACCTCTAAATGGATAATGAACAATCAATTTTATCAAAAAGTCTCAAAGATCTTTTTAGTGCAAAGATGTTACAGTACTCTTTAGTACCTTTTGTTCTTAGTATGTTGACACTCTACATCCTTTTTTTTGTAGTTGCCGGTATTGGACTTGACCAGATTGGTACAGTAGATATACAATCAACACAAACAACTATAGAAAATGGCATACCCCATACAGAGAATTTCTCTGCAACACTTGAAAATACTGCTATTATCAAATTTTTGATGAGTTCGGCACTCACCTCGTGGATAGCTTCCTTTTTAGTTTATACCATAGGGGGATTTTTAACGCTTTATGCTTCTATTTTTGTTGCTATTATCATTATTAGCTTTTTGACTCATCTTATTTTAAAAGAGATTCAAATGAGACACTATAGAGATGTTGAGATGATAGGATATTCCAACACATTAGAAAGTATTTTACTCACACTAAAATGGGTTGGCGTTATGATAGTTCTTTTTCTCGTCTTTATACCTTTGTATTTTATCCCTATTATTAATGTCATCGCGTTTAACTTTCCACTCTATTACTTTTTTCATAAAATGATTAATTATGACATAAGTTCAAACATCTGTACAAAAGAGGAAGCGATGCAGATTCACTATTTCTATGGAAGTACTCTCCGACTTAAAACATTAGGACTTTATCTTCTTTCACTCATCCCTTTTGTCATTTTCTTTGCATCTGTTTTCTTTGTTATCTACTTAGGACACAGCTATTTTAGTGAGGTAAGAAAACTCAGACAAGAACAAAAAACTCCTCTTACTTAGCATAAAGAAGAGGAGTGTCTCCAAATCAGCTTTTCTATAAATTACTTGAATATGCTAAAGATTGAATATAATTTTCCATAAAATCCCAATCTATTTCACCATTTTTATCAATAGGCAAAGCAATAGTTTCATTCTGTAATCTTTTTAATCTTACTTGTCTACCGTAATTATATCTTAATGATATATTTTGCAAAATTGTTGCAATAAAAATTAAAATATATTTATTCTCATATTTCTTATATTTTTGCTTTAAAACTAATGTATGAATATTATCATCACTAAAATAATTATAATCATGATAAAATACATTACTTAACATATCTATTGTAATTTTATTTTTAAATATTTTCTTTTTATCTTGGAAAGTATCATAATCTATAAAATTTGAAATACCATTATTCAAAGAAGTTGAAGTTAGCATTGGAATATTTCCTTCCAGTCTTTGGGTTTTATTTAGTCTTTCACCTTTCTGTATATCAAATAAACCTGTTTTTCCTGTAAGATTAAAATAATGAAATTCTTTTTTATCTAATTCTACCTTAGTATTCGAAATACTACCTTGTTCAATAGTCTCAATATGTTTTAGTAAAAACATATTCCCAACATAATTAAAAATAAATTTCTCAAAATCTTCTTTTTTTGTTTTTTTATAGTCTATAGTTATATATGCTTCTGCAATCCATTCATCTTTATAATCAACAATTTGTTTTACACTATGCCCTATGACTTCATCTTTATTTTGATAATTAGTTAACCAAAACTCTTTAATTGTTTGAAATTTATTTAAAGTATCAATTCTTCCTATATTTTTTACTTTAGTAAAGCCATCATCATTCCATATAGCAAAATATGTTTTATAGTTTTTTGGATGTTTTTCTTTTGCTTTAAATACAATTATACAAGTAGCAACACTAACTTTAGAATTATAAAAAAGTTCATTAGGCATAGAGAAAACTGCTTCTAATGTATGATTCTTTAATAATTTCTCTTTTAATATTAACCCTTCTCCACTATCTGACAAAACACAACTTGTAGGAATAATAGCAACACACAAAGAACCTTTTTCTAATTGTTCAAGATTATTTAAAATAAACTCCAACTCTTCAATATCATCTTTTTTCACTTTATATGGTGGATTTAAAAAACCTACATTTGGTTTATATTGTTTAATCTCTTTTGTAACTTCTTCATCAAAACAACTTCCTTTTATAAGGTTACTTCTTCCATCACCATGAATATACATATTTGAACAAACTAATGAAAATATATCATGTTGAAGCTCAACCCCTATAATTTGTTTTGATTTTATCTCTAATTCTTTTTGTTTATCTCCACTTGCATCTATTATCATTTTTTGCATAGCTGATATTAAAAATCCACCAGTACCAGTACAAGTATCTAAAACTATACTATCTTTATTGATATTTACTATTTCACAAAATAATTCTGTAATATGTGGTGGTGTTAGAACTATACCTAAACCCTTATCATTGTTTGCATACCTTAAAAATTCAATATAAAATTGTCCTAATGTATCAAAATACTTATATGTTTTTATAAAATTATTTATCTTTTCATCTATCTCATCAATAATATCTCTTAATTCATTTTCTTTTACAGATAAAATAGTGTGATTTTTTATAAATGAATAAGAAGAAATAATATTTTCAATATGTCCATTTTGAACTTCCATTAATTTTTCTTCAATAGTACTAATTAAATATTTTGATAATGATTGTGGGTTTTTAAGTTTATAAGAGGTACAAAATGCTTTATCTGTTAAAGCAATTAATGTCCCACTAATTAATAAACTTCTTTCACTCTCTTTTACTTTTAAAGTATGCAATTTATCATTTAAAGTTTTAGAATATTTTAATAACTCTTGAAAATCTTGATTAAATTTTCGCTCATCTGTTTTATAACCATTTTCATAATCTTCTAAATCTAATAACTTATCATCTTTAAAGATAGGATAAGCCTCTTTTGTGTTTTTTAATTGTAAAAAATGTGAAATTTTTAGTTTGTTTTTTTCTTGCCCACTAACTGCTATAGCTAGTACATCATATTCTTTACTCAAAAAAGAGCTATAAAGTAAAACTCCATCTATCGCATAATCTTTATATTTATCTAACTTATCTGATTTATGTTTTAAAATATTTGCTTTAGATTCTATAACTATTATAAAGTTTGGATTATTTTTATATTGAATTATTAAGTCAGGATAACCCTTACCATCACCACTTTTTGAAGCATTTTTTAATAATTTATCAATTTTTTTATTTGTTGTAGATTGTTTTTCTATAATAATTTTATTATCTTTATAAATTTGATTTGTTTTAAAAAAATCTCTAACTAAATCATCTGTTATGCTTTCATTTACCATAATCTAAACCTTATATTTTTACTTTTATTTTATCATAATTTTTTACACTTACAAAAAAACTTGACATATTGCAATAGTTACCAATTTATCTTAATTAAAATAAAGTCTAAATAGGGATAAAAAGTTCATCTCTCTTTGATAAAAAACTAAAAACTAACAATAATGAGTTACTTAACTAGCATAAAGAAGAGGACTGTCCAAATCAGCATACTTAATAACATCAGAGTATCTCTCCGCTAAGTATACAGCTGCATTTATAGAGATGGGACCCTCCAACATTGAACCCAACATGCAAGGAACTTGATGTGCCCTTGCATACTCAAGAATCTCTATAGCCTTTGTTACTCCTCCACACTTCATAAGCTTAATATTAATCATATCTGCATATCCATTTTCCATAACATATCGCACATCATCCAAGTTAAAAACAGCTTCATCTGCTAAAATAGGCACTTGTGAATAACGGGTAATAATCCCCAAGTTTTCAATCTCTTTGGCTTGCACTGGTTGTTCTATTAATGCCAAGTCACACCCTTTTGTAGCATCTATATAAGTAAGGGTATCTTCCAAGTTCCATGCCTGATTAGCATCTATGAGCAGTGTACTTTTTGGAAGCATTTTTCTAAGTTGTAATGTTGTTTGTATAGCATGATTGATATCCGATGCAAGTTTTATTTTCAAAAAATCAAATCCCTCATTATATGCTTTTTGAGCATCGTTAAGCATCGTTTGTGTTTCATTATAAGAGATAGTAATATCAGTTTTTAGTCTCATGGAAACATGAAAAGACAATGGATGCTCAACAAAAAAGAGTGCCATATCTAAAGAAGCTTTTGCAGAAGAGCCTAAAGAACTTCTCTCAACACATACAGAAGCTTCCTTTGGACTCAAACCATACAATGATGGTGCTAAAGAGGTAATATCCTGCGTGATACTTTCCAAATCTTCTCCAGTAATAGCTTTTGTAGAAGGAGCTTCTCCACAAGAAACTGTTCCATCGTCAAAGAGAATACAAACACGCACAAATTCTACATTTTCAACTCTTCTCAAAGCTGTAACAAAAGGAGTTTTTAAGAGTATAGATTGTAACTCTGTAGTTATTTTTTTTATTTTTCTCATTCTCTATCCTTGTAGAATATACCCAACAAAAAGTCCACCAAATGTACCAATAAGATACCCTGCTATAGCCATCAACACTCCAACACTAACAAGCTTCTTATCGTAAGTTGCAGCCAAGAGAGGAGCTGATGCCACACCACCTATATTACTCAAAGATGCAACAGCAATACTAAAATAATCAAGATGAAATATTTTTGCTCCCACTACCATTAAAAAAGCATGAAGAAAGAGTATAGATGCCCCAGCAAGGACATATATACCCAGACCACTCACATCTCCAATAACAGCGCGCGAGCCCATTAATGCAATAATAAGATAGAGCATTGTTGTTGCTACTTCACTGCTTCCACCCACTTCACGCAGTTTTGTAAAAGAACCTAAAACACCTAAAAAAGATGCTATAAGAACAACTGTTGTTGTAGTATTTATCCATGTTATATACTGCGCAAAGAACTGCGAGATAAAAGAGACAAACAAAGCAAGTAAAATCAAAAGCCAATATCTCTTTGCCCCCATAGTACAAGCACACCCTATCGTATGTAAATATGCCAAATCAGCTTCACTTTTTGTAAAACGGTTAAAAAAAGATGCAAAAGGGATGAGAAAAAGTAAAAGCATCACCCATAAAGTATAATTAACACTATCAACAACCAATGCATACCCAAAGGCTTTTTCACTCACACCCAACGCATCTCCAACAGCAACCATATTTGCCGTTCCACCCATCCAACTTCCAGCTAAAGCACCAAAAGCACTTGTAATATCAGGGGAAAAAGAGAAAAATTTAACAACAACTACAAAAGAAAAAGCGATAGAAACAACAGCAAGTACATAAGCAAGAAGAAGCTTCTTACCAAGTTTGAGAAAGTGTCGCATATCAACCTGTAGTAACATCAAAAAAAGCATTGCTGGAAGCAGATTTGTTTTTGTAAGTGTATAGATATGTGTTATAGCTTCATTATGTGCAAAAACACCCAGATATGCCAAAAGCATAGAAAGAGCATAAATCAAAACAACAGAAGGAACAATACGAAAAACTTTCCATTGTGTTTTTGTCTCTAACGCATAAAGTGATGTCGCCAAAAAAGCGAGTGTAAAAAGGTAAAAAAGAGGAGTTGTTATCATTCGTTTCACTTTTGTATTATAAAAATCATTGTACCATTATACCAAAGGAATCTCTATGCAAAAATTTTTACTTTCACTTTTCGTAATCTCTTCTAGTTATGCGCTTACACTCTCTCAAGCTCCTCAAGAGAACACATTGGTTATCTATAATGATAATCTTGCATTAGTTCATGAATCTCGACAAGCTACATTAACACCAAAAGAGACAACACTTATTTATAGTAATGTTGCAAACTCAATCATTACAGACTCTGTTCACATATCACTTCCAAAAGATACTCAACTTTTTACACAACATTATCGCTATGATAAAATCACAAAACAAAAACTGTTTCAAGCATATCTCAACAAAGATGTCATCTATAAAAAACATTCTTATACCCTTTTAGCTTATCAGTCCAACGAATCTATCCTTAAAAGTAAGAACAATACTCTTATCAATGTAGCCACAAAAGATATAGTTCTCCCCTCTTTACCAAAAGAGTTTATTACAACTCCCTCTTTAGTATGGAAAATTCAAACAAAAAAGAAGGTAACAACCACGCTCTCTTTAAACTATCTCATACAAAAGATTGATTGGAAAAGTAACTACACTTTGGATATTATACATAATAAAGCAGCTCTTACAGGATGGATAACCATAAACAATAACAGTGGAAAAACATTCCGACATACCCAGCTTTCACTCTTGGCAGGAGATATAAACAGAGCAAGAAAAACACCACGACATGCTATCTCTTACTTAAAAGCAAGTTATGATACACCTGTCCAAAATGTAACAACAAAAGCTTATGAAGGGTATCATCTTTATACCATCCCTTTTCGAGTAACACTTCTTGATAAGGAAAAAACACAAATAAAATTTTTTACACAACAGACACCTATACAAAGAGTATATAAAGCAAATCTTAACAATCCTCTCTATTTTCAAGGTGAAATACAAACAGATGTAAAACAATATATACAACTGCCAAAACTTACAAGAGCCCTTCCAAAAGGAACAGTTAGAATATACGCAACAACAGATAAAACGAAAATTCTCCTTGGAGAGACTACTCTTAAACATACACCTAAAAACACACCTATAGAGCTTAAAATAGGAACAAATTTTGATATGAAGGTTATACAAACACTCATTTCAAAAGAGAAAAAGAAGAAAGTTACATTTGTAGATATACACTATAAAGTTATAAATAATTCAAATACAAAAAAAAGAGTCACACTTCTCATACCTTTTTCAAGGAACAAAGGTTCACATATCACTACAAACAAAGACTTTATCTTTACAAAAGGAAATTTAGCTACATTTACACTTGAAGTCAATCCAAACACATCATCAAATTTTGATGTTCATTTTCAAATTAAAAAATAGAGAGTTTTATGGCAAAATATATTATATTAGATACAGAAACAACAGGAACAGAGGAACAAGACAGAGTTATCCAGTTAGGATATATGGTTCTTGGAGCAAAAGAGATAGAGGTACATAATGAGTTTTGTTCAAGTGATATAGAGATAAAATTTCCAGCAATGGAGGTGCATGGTATCACTCCAGAGATGATTGCAAATAAACCTACATGTAAAGATTCAACAGCCTACAAAAGACTTTTAGAACTAAACACTCCTGAGAACTATATGATTATACATAATGCCCCTTTTGATTTAAAAATGCTTGAAAAAGAGGGGTTTGATACACAAATGAAAGTGATAGATACACTCCGTGTTGCCAAACACATTTTTGAAGAAGAGGAAGCACATAGACTCCAATATTTTCGCTATAAAATGGGACTTTATAAACAAGAAGAAGCAGAAGCACAAAAACTTGGTATAGAGGTCAAAGCGCATGATGCTATTGGTGATGTTTTAGTTTTAAAACTTTTCCTAACAGAGCTTAAAAAAGCTGTTCAACAAAAATACCCAAATGAAAATCCTGTAGAAAAAATGGTCGATTTAACAAACACACCCATTTTAGTTAAAACTTTTCGATTTGGAAAACATAAAGGAAAAACACTTCAAGAGGTCGCACAAGAAGATGCTGGATATCTTCGTTGGATGTTAAAATCTATGGATACACTCGATGATGATATGAGATACTCTATAGAATACTATCTCAACGCTTAACACACACTTTTTACAAGCTCTCGGGTATTTTTTAACTTTTTTAGATATAATAAGAGCAAAAATTATTTCATAAAGATTTCTAAAAATGTTAATAACCCGTGCAAGTGAGTATGCGATACTCTCATTAATTTTACTTTCATCAGCTAAAGCACCTATGGATAGCGACACACTTTCTCGTGAACTTGCTATCTCTAAAAGTTTTTTAGCAAAAATACTACAGTCTCTTGCAAAAGCAAATATTTTGAAATCTTATAAAGGGGTTAATGGAGGATTCGCTCTGGAAGTTGACCCAAAAACTATCACAATGCTTGAGGTGATGACCTGTGTTGAGGGGAAAGCTCCTGCTGTTTTTGAATGTACACCTTCAGAGGAGAGCTGTCCTTCCAATAAAGCAAATATCTGTTCTATCTGGCCCTTTTTATATAAGCTTCAAGGAAAAATTGACATTTTTTTGGCAAACCTTACTTTAGCCGATATTTTAGAAGACTAGAAGAGTTCCATTGGCAAAAAAACTGACATTTAGACAACAGGTTGGTACAACACTAAACTTTTTACTAGGACAAAGAGACTTAAGTGTCGTTGCTTTCGTCATGGCAATTTTAGCTATTATCATAGTCCCTTTGCCTTCAGCTATTCTTGATGTGATGCTGACTGTATCTATGGCATTTGCTGTACTTATTCTTCTCATATCACTCTATGTACCTAAACCTACTGATTTAACTACTTTTCCAACACTCATACTTATCTTGACCCTTTTTAGGCTCTCGCTTAACATCGCTACTACAAGGATGATTTTAAGTCATGGGCATGAAGGGCCTCAAGCTGTCAGTGATATCATTACAAGTTTTGGTAACTTTGTTGTTGGTGGTAATTTTGTTATCGGTATTGTTGTTTTTTCTATTTTAGTTTTGATTAACTTTATGGTTATTACCAAAGGTTCAACAAGGGTTGCAGAGGTTGCAGCAAGATTCGTACTTGACTCTATGCCTGGTAAACAGATGGCTGTTGATGCTGACTTGAATGCAGGGCTTATTGATGATGCACAGGCAAAACAACGCCGTGCTGAAATTTTACAAGATGCAAACTTTTATGGAGCAATGGATGGTTCTTCAAAGTTTGTCAAAGGAGATGCTGTTGCTGGTATCATCATCACCCTCATTAACATCATAGGTGGCTTTCTCATTGGTGTTTTTCAATACGATATGAGTGTAAGTGATGCGGCATCAACTTTTACCCTTTTAACCATTGGGGATGGACTTGTAGGACAAATTCCAGCACTTATTGTTTCTACAGCAACAGGTATTATGATTACCCGTTCATCAAGTGATGGAGACAACTTTGCAGAGGGAACAATCAACCAGATGGTTGGTAATGCTAAAATTATGATGATTGTTGGTTTCATCATGACCCTTTTTGCTCTTGTTCCAGGTCTGCCTACTGCTTCTATGGGACTTGTTGGCATCCTTTTTGGACTGCTTGGATGGTCCATCTATAAATATGAAAAAGGGGAGCTTTCTATCTTAGATGTTGGTAGTGTCCTGACACAAAAAACACAAAAAGAGCTTGAGGAGGAACAAAAAGTACTCAAACCACAAAAAACACAAGAGGAGATAGCAAAAGAGGAGGAGAGTGCCCTTGAAGATATCTTAAAAGTAGAGATGCTCGAACTCACACTTGGCTATCAACTCATTAAACTTGCTGATGCCTCACAAGGTGGAGATTTACTTGAACGCATCCGTTCTATGCGTCGTAAAATTGCAAGTGACTATGGTTTTTTAATGCCTCAAGTTCGCATTCGAGACAATCTTCACCTTGCTCCAAAAGAGTATCAGATTTTACTCAAAGGGGTCGTTATCGGTCAAGGTAGTATTGAACCTGATAAATTTTTAGCGATGGACAGTGGAATGGCTACTGGTGATATAGAAGGAGATCCAACAAAGGAACCTGCTTTTGGTCTCGATGCACTTTGGATAAACCCTGAGCTTAAAGAAGACGCCATCATCAACGGCTATACAGTTGTCGACCCTGCAACTGTTATCTCAACCCATATGAGTGAGATTGTGAAGCGTAATGCAGAAGACCTTCTTACTCGTCAAGAGGTACAATCACTCATTGATAAAATCAAAGAGGACTACCCTGTTATTATTGATGATGTTCTTCAAGTGGCAAATATTGGACTTATTCAAAGGGTACTTAAATCACTTCTGCATGAAAAAATTCCACTCAAAGATATGCTAAGTATCTTAGAGACCATTGCTGATGTTGCAGAATATACAAAAAATGTAACCTTTATTACAGAACAGGTGCGTGCAAAACTCTCTCGAATTATTACACAAATGTATTCTAGTGAAGATGGTGTTATTCGACTTTTAACTTTTGATACAAATACAGAACAACTCCTCTTACAAAAATCAAATGAACAAGATGGAGTACGCAATCTTATGCTTAATGTTGGTGAGATCAATGAACTTATTCAAGCGACAAGTACCAAAGCAGCAGAGATTTTACAAAAGGGAATCTCCCCTGTAATTCTCATTGTTGACCCACAAATCAGAAAAGGGGTAGCAGATATATTTGAAAGATTTTCCCTTGATGTTGTTGTTCTTTCTCATGCAGAGATTGATTCTAATGCTACCTTTGAAGTGATGGGTTCTATCACAATGCAAATACAAAAATAAATTTTACTATAGGAAACCAATATTATGAAAAACAAAATATTTCACCACCTTTCGCACATAGACCTTGATGGTTACAGTTGCCAACTCATCTTAGAATACACACCCTATAAACGATATAACTACAATGCAAACTATGGTGCTGAAGTTAAAGAACAGCTTTCAGTTATTATTGACGCTATTAAAGCTTCTCATGAACCTGCTTATATCCTTATCACAGATCTTAATCTTAATGCTGATGAAGCAAAATGGTTACATAATGAAGTTAAAAAACTTCAAGAAAAAGGACAAGATATAGAGTTACAGCTTCTTGACCACCATGGAAGTGGTGAAGAGAGTGCTAAAAAATATGAGTGGTACTATCTTGACACAAATCGTTGTGCTACGAAAATCACTTATGAATTTGCAAAAGAACATTTTGAGCTCAATGAACCAACATGGATGCAAAAATATGTTGATGTTGTGAATGCTGTTGATTTATGGAAACAAGAGGAGCATGAAAACTTTGAGTATGGAAAAGTGTGTATGCGTCTTGTTACTGAAACTCGAGAGCTTAACCGTGTGATGTTTGCTAAAGATGATTTTAACTATAAAATTTCACTTTTACACAAAGCTGCAGAGATGATAGACACTCCTCGTGCACCGATTGTTTTAGATGAACAGATTCATACACTTAAAAAAGAGTTTTTTAAATCAGATGAAGATGATACACTTGATAACTTAGCAACTAAATATATCGTTAAACTTCTTGGAAAAGCAAAAGAGGAAAATACTATCTACTATAAAGGCTATAGAGGCTACCTTAGCTATGGTGTAGGCAACACTTCTATCATAGGAAATGGTTTTTTAACTACCTACCCTGAATACGATTTTATCGTGGATGTAAGCTACAGAGGGACTATGAGTCTAAGAGCAAACAACAAAGTAAGTGTTTCACAAATTGCAAAAGAGTGGGCAGGTGGTGGAGGACATCCAAATGCTGCAGGTGGTCGTATTCAAGGATTTAAAGAGCAGTATCGTTACGATAAAGTCAAACAACAAATCGAACGCATTATTAACGACCAAGAATCTCGCGCAGGAAATTTGGAATACAAAAAAGAGGAGATGTAAACATCTCTCTTTCTTACTCTACTGGTTATTAATAAAGTACCTTTCTATTCCATTGGCAAGTCCCTGTGCTATTTTTTGCTGATAACTTCTTTGAACCAACCTTTGTGCCTCTTTTGGATGGGTAATAAAACCAACCTCTACTAAAACAGCTGGCATTTGCGCTCCTACCAAAACCCAAAAAGGAGCTGGTCTCACTCCAGCATCTTTGACATCTTTATAAACTTTTCGGAGACTTGCCAAAGTTCCCCGTTGTAAATCAATAGCCAATTTATTAGAAGCAATAATATTATGGGAATTTAAAGTACTTAAAAATATCTCTTTCCCATAATAATCCATCTCACTCATATCTGCCGAGTTTTCTTGAGCAGCAACTCTTTTAGCTCTGCTTGAACGAGATTTATCTAAGAAATAGCACTCTACACCTTCTGCTTTCTCAATATTTTCACTTTTCACAGCATTGGCATGAATACTAATAAACAAATCAGCTTTTTTTCTATTTGCATATTTTGTACGGTTACGCAATTTTATGAAATGATCACTATTGCGTGTCATATAAACCCTATAACCTCTTTGCTTCAGTATTTTTTGTAAATCTTTTGCAATATGTAAAACTATCACTTTTTCTCTATATTTACGATAGCCTACAGCTCCAGGATCTTTTCCTCCATGACCTGCATCTATCACGATTGTTTTATGTCTATGGGAAACTCCATGATACTTTGAAGGAATATACTTTGTCTCTTTTACAACAGTTTGATGTTGAGTTTTCTTGGTAGCTTGTTTATGTGTTTGTATACTCATGAGAAACTTTTTGTTCTGAAGAGAAAAACGAACTTTTAATGGCTTTTTATTTCTAATTTCAAGACGCATTCTTGAAGAGCTTTGTCGTGATAAAGTGATACGCTTTACCCCTTTTTTATGCAATATCTGTTTATGTGCCAAAGAAGCATCAATATCAACAATATAACTATATTCTTTATGTTTTGCATCATATTTTGTAAAATAATTCCATTGGTGATGTTGTAATGTTTTATTAAAAGTCAATACAAGTTTTCCATCTTGCCAACGCGCTGCCAAGAGTTTTAACTTTTGTTTTAGAGCAACTTTATTTTTATGTGCTGCTTTTGGTTTTTTAATATAAGGCTTGGCTTTTTTTATTGTCGTTGATTTGTGTACTTTCTTGAGCTCTTTTTCATATCTAGCAACATCTATACGAAGTTTATGTCCAGACTTGACAATCCCTTCAAGAGATTGTACTCTCAAGTGTTCATCATCATTCATCAACGCTTGTAGATATAGATTTTTATAAGTATTATATGCACGAAAAATATCACTCTTATTTGAAGAGTGCATTAAAGAATTTGCTCGGTGAAGTGTTCCACCTTTGCCTGAGGCAAAAAGTGAAAATGTTATAAAGAGTATAAGAAGAAATGAGCGAAGCATCGCCTACTATTCACCCTCTGTCAGTTTTTTCATAAGCTCTTCAACGGAAATAATCTCATTAAGCTTATAACCATTTGTTCCAGAAAAGAAAAGTCCTGTTTCAGTATTACCCTCATACGCATCAGAAAGTCTGTCAGCGATACAAAAACCAACCTCTTTTGCTTCCTCACCACGATTACAAGGTGCTACACAATTTGAGATACATTTAATAGCAGGACCTTCTCTTTTTTCTACTAAATGTGTAAGGTTTGTCACAACACCCTGAGCTGGATACCCAACAGGTGACTTCATAA
>Ga0256843_1001421_pt1 | contig 18945 bp, 22 predicted proteins | sample AlvinellametaG_FD_191572 | JGI IMG/M metagenome (GOLD analysis project Ga0256843, IMG submission 191572) | Pompeii worm associated microbial communities from hydrothermal vent at the East Pacific Rise, Pacific Ocean - Alvinella | ecosystem: Host-associated > Annelida > Integument > Unclassified ... | reverse complement strand
AAAAGGTGATACATTTACACTACCACGTGGTTCAACTGCAGTTGATTATGCTTATGCAGTTCATTCTGATGTTGGAAAACATGCAGTTGAATCTATTATAAATACAGTTAAAAAACCACTTTTAACTGAACTTAGAAGTAGTGATGTTATTGAGATTATTACAGGAAATATATCAATTCCAAGATGTAGCTGGATAGAGATGCTTAAAACTTCAAAAGCTATAAAATCTATAAAAATGCTTTGTGCAAGTAGAATAAAAGAGATAGATTATCTTACTGGAAAAAATATAATTAATACAATCTTTTCAAGATATACGAATAATATTTTAAAAGATAGAAAGTTTGATGGTTTGCATAAAATTCCAAAGACATTGGATTATGCCAAGCATATAAAAAGAACAATAGAGAAAGATATAAGAAAAAATGAAGGGCTAGTAGCAAGAATAAAAGTGCAGTCTTTGAGTTTGAAATTATATAAATTTGACAATCTTATGGTAAATTCAAATTTTAATATAAATCATGTAGAATTTGATCACTGTTGTCATCCTAAATTTGGTGATGATATTGTTGCATTTAGAGAAGGATCAAATGTGATAGTTCACCATAAAATGTGTGATAGAGCCTATGAGATGATTAAAAATGAGAAACAGATGGTTTATTGTACTTGGGCAAAAAACAAATCTTATGAATATAAAATGGTTATTAGTATTCCAAGTACAAAAGGGGAGTTGGCAAAACTTCTTACATATATGTCAAAACTAAATTGCTATATTTTATCTATTGAGTATGGAAAAGACAAATACTCATTGGTACAATATTGTGATATAGAGTTTGAGATAAATGAAAAAGATAAACAAAAGGTGCGTTCATTGATAGAAAGAAAAGTAAAAGTGATTGAATTTTTCTCTACTAATGATGCATACAAATAGGATAAAATGATGGAAAATATACAAAATAAAATAGATGAAGCATTAGCTGAAATAAACAGAGGTACTGCTGAGATTATTGATAATGAAGCTATTGAGAAGTTGGTTAGAAGATATTATGAAACAGGTGAAAACTATTATGTAAAAGCTGGATTTGATCCAACTGCTCCAGATTTGCACCTTGGACATACTGTTTTGATACAAAAACTTGCAACTTTTCAACAATATGGTGGAATTGTACAGTTTTTAATCGGTGATTTTACTGCTACTATTGGAGATCCAACAGGAAAAAGTGAAACAAGAAAAGTATTAAGTGCTCAAGATGTACAAAACAATGCAGTATCATATAAAGAGCAAGTATTTAAAATATTAGATGAATCTAAAACAAAAGTTATGTTTAATTCAACTTGGTTAAATGAACTTGGAACTGCAGGTATGATATCACTTGCTTCAAATTTAACAGTAGCAAGAATGTTAGAAAGAGATGATTTTTCAAAAAGATATGCTGCAAATATACCAATTGCAGTTAGTGAGTTTACATATCCTCTTTTACAAGGGTATGATTCAGTTGCAATGAATACAGATATTGAGCTTGGTGGTACAGATCAAAAATTTAATCTTCTTATGGGAAGAACTTTACAAAAAGCATATAACTGTGGTAAGCAACAAGCAGTATTGATGATGCCAATTCTTGAAGGACTTGATGGTGTTCAAAAGATGAGTAAATCATTGGGTAATTATATTGGTGTTACTGATAATGCAAATGATATGTTTGGTAAGATCTTATCAATCAGTGATGATCTTATGTGGCGATATTACGAATTGCTCTCTACAAAAAGTTTAAAAACTATAGAAGAACTTAAAAAAGGTGTAGAGGATAAAACTTTACACCCTAAAAAAGTAAAAGAGATGTTGGCTATGGAGATAGTTGACAGATTTCATGGAGCAGGAGCTGGTGGAGTTGCTGCAGATGAGTTTAGTAAGATATTTGCAAAAAAAGATATACCAACAGATATGGATGAATATAGATTTGAAAATAACAGTTGGATATGTCAAGTGTTGGTTGATGCAAAACTTGTACCTTCTACTTCACAAGCAAGAAGAGATATAAAAGCAGGTGCTGTTAAGATAGATCAAGCTAAAATAAGTGATGACAAGATGAAATTGCAAAGCGGAGAGTATATATTACAAAAAGGTAAGAAAAATTTCGCTAAAATAATCGTTAATTAATCAGTATGGGAGAAGTAATTTGAAAATTGGTAAATATGAGATATCAAAACCTATTATACAAGGTGGTATGGGTGTTGGTATAAGCTGGGATAAACTTGCTGGAACTGTTAGTGCAGAGGGTGGATTAGGTGTTGTAAGTGCTGTAGGTACTGGATATTATCAAAATAAACAATACTCTCATAAAAATATTCAAAATAAACCATATAGTGAGGAAAACTTTTATTCACGAGATGGTTTATTTGCAATTATAGAAAATGCAAGAAAAATATGTGGAGATGCACCATTGGCTGTAAATGCTTTATATGCTTCTAATGATTATGGAAGAATTGTAAGAGATGCGTGTGAAGCTGGGGCAAATATAATTATTACAGGTGCTGGGATTCCTACAAATATGCCAGAGTTTACAAAAGATTTTCCTGATGTTGCTTTAATCCCAATTGTAAGTAGCGCAAGAGCTTTAAAACTTATTTGTAAAAAATGGAAAAGATATGATAAAGTTCCTGATGCTGTAATTGTTGAAGGTCCACTAAGTGGTGGTCATCAAGGTTTTAAATATGATGATTGTTTTAAAGAGGAGTTTCAACTAGAAAATATTGTACCACCTGTAATTGAAGAAGCAAAAAATTGGGGAGATATACCTGTAATTGCTGCAGGTGGTATCTGGGATAAAAATGATATCGATAAATTTTTAGATATGGGTTGTGCTGGTGTACAAATGGCTACAAGATTTATAGGTACTTATGAGTGTGATGCCCATGCAAACTTTAAAAAAGTTTTATTAGATGCGAAGCAAGATGATATTAGACTTCTGAAATCTCCTGTTGGACTTCCTGCAAGGGGAGTTATGACGCAACTTCAAGAGAATATTAAAAATAACACTGCACCAAAAGTTGCTTGTATATCAAATTGTGTTGCTCCTTGTAACAGAGGTGAAGAAGCTAAAGTTGTAGGGTATTGTATTGCAGATAGACTAAGTGAAGCATATGAAGGTGGAGTAGAAAATGGTCTGTTCTTTACTGGGTCAAATGGATACAAACTTGATAAAATCATTAGTGTAAAAGAATTAATGGAAAAATTGACTAACGGAGAATAGTATCAATAGGTATATTTTTCTTTTTCTTTTTATCATTATCTCTATACTAAATGCTAGTATTGATTATGATGGTATTACAGAGAAATTTAATCAGTCAAAACTTAGATATTTAAAAGCAAAGTTAAACGGAAACACCTCTTTAAAACAAAAGTATTTACAAGAGGTGATTAAATATGGCAAAACTTTGCATCTAAATGTTTCAAAATATGAAAAAGAGTTACATAAAAACAAGGTTGCTTCACTTTTTGAAGAGGCCTTGAAAACTCCTGTAAAAAAAGATAAAAAAGTATCAAAAAACACTACAAAAAAACAAACTAAAAAAGTAGTTCAAACAAAAAAAATAAAAAATAAAGTACAAAAAAAAGAATCACTTGAGATTAAAACCGTTTTTGCACAAGATAATCAAATTATTCTTAATTTTGAAAGAGATATTACAAAAAAAGATATTAAATTTTTTGAACTCCATTATACAAATTTACATAAAGATGTTTATGATATTGTAGGTAATTTTAAAGATGCAAGACCTACAAAACTTTCAATAGATGGTGTAGATAGAATCTATATAACACAATATAGAAAAAATGTTTTAAGAATAATATTTGCACATAAAAGAAATTTAAAAACAAAATATGAAATTATACAAAATCAGTTGATTATCACGGTAAAAGATCCTGATCAAACAAAAAAACAAAATATATACAGTTTTAGAAAAAGTAAAACTATAGTAATAGATCCTGGACATGGTGGAAAAGATCCTGGTGCAATAGGGTATAGAAAATTTAAAGAGAAAGATGTTGTTTTAAGTGTATCTAATAAATTAAAAAAGATATTAAAAAACAGAGGATATAAAGTATATACTACAAGAAGCACTGATAGGTTTATAACTCTTAGAAATAGAACAAGATTGGCAAATAGAAAAGATGCTAATATATTTATATCTATTCATACAAATGCTGCACCTAAAAAAAGGGTAAAAGATGCAAAAGGTATTGAAACATTTTTCCTTTCACCAGCACGAAGTGAAAGAGCAAAAAGGGTTGCTGCGTTAGAGAATAGATCTGATATGCGTAAAATGGATAACTCTTCAAAAAATCAATTTTTATTTATGACAAATCAAACAAAAATTACAGCATCTCATAAATTATCAATTGATGTACATAGAAATCTATTATTTAATCTTGAAAAAAGATATAAAGGTGTAGTAGATCATGGTGTAAGAGAGGGACCATTTTGGGTTCTAGTTGGTGCTCAAATGCCATCAATTTTGATTGAGTTGGGTTATATTACACATAAACAAGAAAGTTTAAGACTTGTAAATAAAACTTATCAAGATAGATTAGCAACAGGTATTGCTAATGGGATAGATGAATATTTTGTAAATAATCCTTAATATCTTCTATTAGCTGTTTTTGTTTCTTTTTTATTGGAGGTAGGTTATTTAGATTGAAAAATTTTACTTTTGTATTTTCCCATGAAAGAAGATTGTGTTTTAATACGCCATTATTAAAATATCTATTTTGATCAGGAAGTTTATTTATATTTACTAGCCAAACTCCAATATCTTTTGTATTATTAATTTGTTCAAAATAGTTTTCCAAGTCACTTTGATTTAGCTGTATTGAAGATTCCTCTTTAAATTCTCTAAGTGCAGTTTGCATTTTTGTTTCATGTTTTTCAATTCCACCTTTGAGTAAACCCCATTTCTCATTACTTTGAATAGATTTACAAAGTAATATCTCAATGTTTTTTTTATCAATTATTTTATATAAACATATACCATATGCTTTCTCTTTATTCATCTATTTGAACCTAATTTAAGAAGTAGAGGTGTAGATAGATATAATACAGCCAAAGGTACTAAAAGTGCAATTTCAGCTTTTAAAACATCCCCCATAGCTAGTTTATAAAACATAAAAAATATTCCCCATATTACAAGTGTAGTAAATATTGTAACAGATGTATATTTTGCAGTATTAAAAAATCTGTGATTTATAGTTAAAAAGTTAAAAAATATAATTATTAAAGGTATTATAATAAAGTATGAAAAAAGTTGATAATAAAGTGATGCTTTTATTTTATTAGTATCAACTTTTTGTCTATCAAGTAGTTGTATTGCATTAATTGCATCTAATATTGAAAAGCTTGATTTTGTATCATATACATTGTTTAGTATATCAGGATTAAATCCATCTAGTGTATTTAATGTTTTTATATATTGAATATCAATTGCACTATCATCCCATCCAATATCAAGTGGTTTTGTTATAACTTTTGCATCATTTATATACCATTTATTATCTTTGTAGTATGCACTTTTTGCAATAATACTTTGTTCTATATCATTACCTTTAATTTTAAAAATATGAATACCATCTGCTTTTTTTTCTAAAGGATGAAGTTTTTTAAAAAATATAAAATAGTCATTATATTTTAAAAATAGATCCGATTTTGTATTTGTAAAATACATCCCATCTACAATTTTACTTTTTTGTTCAGCACTGTATGCTAATGGTGTCATTTGTAATGCAATAAATATAAGTAATACAAAGGTTGAGATAATAACTACAGGCATATATATCATTTTTTTACTAGATCCTAGAGAAAAAGAGGCAACAAGTTCATTATATCGTACCATATAAACCAAAGTGGTTATCCATGCAAACAGTAAAGATAAAGGTATGGTAATACTTAAGATAAAAAATCCATTATACAAGATATATAAAAGTTGTAAGTTTGCAGAATTTGGAAGATCTTTGAAATTTTGCATAAAATCTATACCAACAAAGAAAATCTCCAATGCCATCAATATGATAAAAAAATATTTTAAAAATTTACTAATTATATATTTAGTTAGGATATTCATAGTTTCTTCGTATACTTAGATTTTACTTCAATTAAATCCTCTTTTTGTAATGCTTCAATTGCTGTAATAGTATGAGATATAATATCATTTATTTTATCAAATTCCTCTTTTGAGAACCTTGATAAAACAAAAGAAGCAACATCTTGTTTATTTTGTGGTTTTCCTATACCTATTCTTACACGGATATACTCTTTTGTACAGTGTGAATCAATCGATTTTAGTCCATTATGACCACCATGTCCACCACCTATTTTAAATTTGATTGTACCAAATGGCAAATCTAAATCATCATGAATAATAATAACATTTTGAACAGGGATATTATAATATTTACAAATTGGCTGTATTGCCTCACCTGAAAGGTTCATAAATGTTTGTGGCTTTACATATATTGCATTTTTATCTTTTAGAACAACAGCTTTGAAATTTGATTTGTTTATAGGGGAAAGTGATAAGTTTTTGGTTATCTCATCGATAACCATAAAACCTATATTGTGGCGTGTTTGTGAATATTTATCACCAGGATTACCAAGTCCTGCAATTAAATACATTATTTAACTTTAACTACACCAATTACTGGAACTCTTGGGTCTAGGAAACACTCTACACCTTCTGGAAGTTCAATATCTCTTACTAATACATTATCACCAGTATCTAAATCATCAATTTTGAAATGGAATGATTTTGGTAAGTTTTCAAGTGTACATTTAACTGGAACTCTTTTTCTGTGGAATGCAAAAAGACCTTTGTTTTTAAGACCTTTTGGTGTACCTTCAACAGTTACAGGAACTCTATAAGTACATCTTACACCTGGTTGTGCTACCATCATATCAACATGAATTAATTGACTTGTCAATGGATCTTTTTGATACTCTTGTACTACTACTTTAAGTTGTTTATCTCCAACTTTGACATCAAACGCTAAATCCTCTTTTTTCTTCATATATCTAATGAAGTCATTTAATTTAAATGCAGCGTTTATATTTTCTAAACCCTTACCATAAATGTTAGCAATTAGATAACCATCTCGTCTGTATGATTTTGTTGCTTGTTTTACGATACTCTCTCTAAGAATTCCTTCTAACATTTTTTTTCCTTGTTTTAATTTGAAACGCGATTTTACTAAAAAATTGATTAAGTTTTGTTTAAATAGAAAATTTTTTTAAGGTTAATATTGCATCTTTATAGATTGGTTCATCAATAAAACCATATTTATCATCTTTTATACTGCTGTTTCCTGACAATCTAGCTTTTTCAAATATCTCTTTTATATATGTTGCTTTTGCTATTTCACTTGTGGATATTTTAAAAATATTATTTACAATATCTACTTGAGAAGGGGATATACAAGCTTTTGATTCAAATCCCATAGATTTCTCTTTTTTACACCATAAGGTAAACTCTTCAATATTTTTATAATCTTGATAGATAAAAGATATAGGTAAAAAACCTGCGATTTTACTATCAATTAAAAACTTACTCAATATATAATCAATTGTAGGATTGTTTAATTTTAGTATATTTTGATTTATATCTAAAGATTCCAATAGATCTAAAATACCAAGATATACTGTAGTAACCCTTTGATCTATTTTAAGCTTTGTAAGATTATTAAAAGCCTCTTTTGTTTCTATACTTAGATGAACTTCTATATCTTTGTTTATTAGTTTTAGTGCTGTTTGTATATCTTTTACAGTTTTTATTTTAGGTACTCTTATAGCATCTGGTTTTACACTGTTTAATAGTTTTATATCCTCAATTCCACACTCTTGTAGAGAATTTACCCTTATTACAATTTTTTTGTTTGAATAGGTGTGGTTGGTCAGATGATCATATACTAATTGTCTTGCATATTTTTTATCAAAGACAGCATCTTCAAGATTTATTATAGCTATGTCACATTTTAGATTATTAATATTATCAAGATGTTTTTGTTTGTCTCCTGCAACCATTAGTGCCGAATTTATCATAAATTTGTATCCAAATTTTTAATATAGAAAAATATAGAATCCAGCTCATCTTGAGTTAAAAAATATGTTGGCATTATTTTTGATTTGTTTTTTTTAGATTGTAGTTTTTTATAAAATTTCTCTTTAGTTAAATTTGTAATATTTGGTGCAGTTACTTTTTGAATTGTACCTTTTTTATCTTTATATAATGCAATAAAAGAGCCTTTTGCATCTTTCCCATGACATTTATGACACCCAATACCTCTTGGATTTTCATATAGCATTTGCCCATATTCAAATTTTGTAATAAATGAATTGTCAATTTTTTCTTGTGCAAAACAAAATGATGTGAATATGGTAATTATTATTAGAACTTTATACAATATTATTTAACCTTTATATAAAAACTTTTTAGGTATTATATCTAGCTAAAAATTAATATAAGGTTTAGGTACAAATGCAAATTCTTGATGGTAAAGCACTTTCAAATAAAATAAAACAAAAAGTTAAACAAGATGTAGAAATATTACAAGAACAAAGAGAGATAACTCCAGGTTTGGCTGTAGTTTTAGTTGGTTCAGATCCAGCTAGTGCAGCATATGTGGCAATGAAAAGCAAGGCATGTAAAGATGCTGGAATATACTCAATAGTTCATGAGATGCCAGAGACTATATCTCAAGAGAATATTTTGGAAATTATATCAATGATGAATGAGAATCCAAATATTGATGGTATATTGGTGCAATTGCCACTACCTAAACATATAGATACAACTGCTATACTTGAAGCGATTGATCCAGCAAAAGATGTTGATGGGTTTCATCCATATAATGTAGGAAGAGTAACTGCTGGTTTGGATGGTTTTATACCTGCTACTCCTTATGGGGTAATGGAACTTTTTAAAGAGTATAATATTGATCTACAAGGTAAAGATGTATGTGTGGTAGGTGCTTCCAATATTGTTGGTAAACCTTTGGCAACATTACTTTTAAATGCAAATGCTACAATAGATGTATGTCATATCTATACAAAAGATTTAAAAGAGCACACTTTAAGAGCTGATATTATTTGTGTTGGTGTTGGTGTTGTAAATTTAATAAAAGAAGATATGGTAAAAGATGGGGCAATTATAGTTGATATTGGTATAAACAGACTAGAAAGTGGAAAACTTGTAGGTGATGTAGATTTTGAAAATGTTTCATCTAAATGTTCATATATCACACCAGTTCCAGGTGGAGTTGGTCCCATGACTATAGCGATGTTATTGCAAAATACAATAACTGCAGCACAAAAAAGAAAGATTAAATAGATGATAAAAAAGATTTATAACTGGTCCACTACTTGGACTGGAACAATAGTAATTGTATTATCTATTATATTTTTTGTTGCTCAAGCATTTGTAATCCCTAGTGGAAGTATGAAAAACACTTTATTAATTGGAGATATGCTTTTTGTAAAAAAATTCTCTTATGGTATTCCAACTCCAAGAATCCCATGGATAGAATTAAAAGTATTTCCAGATTTTAACAATAATGGACACCTAATAGAGGGTGATAAACCAAAAAGAGGTGATATTGTAGTTTTTAGATATCCTAAAAATGAGTTGATACATTATGTAAAAAGATGTGTAGGACTTGGGGGTGATATTATTGCTTTACAAGATAAACATCTATTAATAAGTATGCATGAGGGTGAAGAGTATATGAAAAAACATTACCCAATAGATCAGCTTGTTCAAGCAGGTGGAAAATTATGGGTTGTGGATCCTTATAGAAAACAATACCCAGGAATTCATAATGATCCAAATGTAAGAAGAGATGGTTTACATCCTGAAAAACTATTTAATATGATACCTATTCAAGTTCCAGATGGTGAATTTTTTATGATGGGTGATAATAGGGACCATAGTAATGACAGTAGATTTTGGGGAACTGTTCCATATAAATTTATTGTAGGTAAACCATGGTTTGTTTATTTTTCTTGGGATAAAGATAAAAATATTAGATGGGATAGAGTTTTTAGATCTGTAAAAGATTTAGAACAAGAGATAAATTATAAAGATGTACAAATAAAAGGGATATATTAATGAAATATTTTATAGCAAGTGATCATGCTGGAGTTAGAATTAAATCTTTTGTAAAAGAGTTATTTGAAAAAAAAGGGCATGAGGTAATAGATCTTGGACCACAAAATGCTGATCGTGTAGATTATCCTGATTTTGCAGCAAAAGTGTGTGAAGAGGTTATAAATACAGAAAATTCTAAAGGTATACTAATTTGTGGTACAGGTCTTGGGATGAGTATGAGTGCAAATAAATTTGATGGTATAAGAGCTGCACTTTGTCACAATGAATACTCTGCAGCAATGGCAAGAGAGCATAATGATGCAAATGTATTATGTTTGGGTGAGAGAGTAAGTGGTGAAGGGATGATTGAATCAATAGTTGATGCTTGGGATTCTCATGAGTTTGCTGGTGGAAGACATGCAGGGCGAGTTGAAAAAATCAATAAGCTTGGAAGTTGTAGGATATAATTATGACTAGAGGTGTACCACAAGATGATTGGGTAGCATATACAGTTGTATTGGTTGTTGTTGGGGCAATGATGCTTGGAAAATATCTTTTGGTAAAAGGTGATGCTCCTATAAATGAAGTTATTGAAGAGGATATTGAAGCTTTAGAAAATGAAGTGGAACATATTAAAGATATAGTTGAAGATGATATAAAAATTGTAAAAGATAAATTAAAATGATAAATCCTAAAATAATAGAATCTATTTTTGCATCTGCTTCAATTCAAAGATGGAATGATTATCCAAGAATGGTGGAGCTTGTAGAATTAGATAAGCAAGCACATAAGTTTATTATTGCATTTTTTATAGCAAAGCTTGAAAATGATATTAATTTTACACACCTTATTGAAGCTGGTATTTTTGAGTTTTTAAGAAGGGGTGTAGTTACAGATATTAGACCTGATGTATTTAGAAAAGCTTTACAAAAAAAAGGTAAAGAGATAAATGAGTGGGTAATAAGTAAATTAGAGCCATCTTTACAAGATGTTGATGGTGGAAACTTTTTACAAAAATTTAAAGATTATCTAAATGATGATACTATGTATAAAAAAGAGCGTTTTATATTAAAAGCTGCTTCATATTTATCTACTAGATGGGAATTCTCTATAGTATATCAAACAAGTGCATTTTTAAATGATATAGAAGAGGTTAAAAAAGAGGTTGAGGAGGAGATTGAAGATTATTATGAACTAATAGGTGTTCGTAAGATTGCTTTGAATAAAAAACTATCAAAAGTTATTGATCTAAGTGGTAGATTGAGATTTCAAAAAAGATGGGCACAAACTCCAAGAATTCCTGAAACATCAGTTTTAGGACATATGTTAACAGTTGCTATTTTTGGTTATTTTTATTCATTAAAAATAAATGCATGTGATCAAAGATTACAAAATAATTTTTTTACAGCGCTGTTTCATGATCTTCCTGAAGCATTGACAAGAGATATTATATCTCCTGTAAAATACAGTGTTGATCAACTTGCAGATATAATTGCACAATTTGAAGTAGATCAAATAGAGGATAAAATTTTACCATATGTACCTGATAGTATGAAAAAAGAGTTTTCATATCTACTTGGTATGGATAACAATGGTGTAAAAGATGAATTTGAGAATAAAATAAATCAAAATGGTGTTATTGAAACAGTAGAAAACCTTGATAAATACAATAGTGATAAATATAATGTAATCGATGGGAAGGCACTAAAACAGTGTGATAAATTGGCTGCATTTATAGAAGCTAGTTTATCAATATCTCATGGGATAAAATCAAAAGAGCTTGTGAATGGAAAAAAACAGATTTTAAAAGGATTGACTACTATCTCTGGGGTAGATTTTGCAGAACTTGCACAACAAATAGATGAGGAATTTGAAAGTACCGGACAGACTCAAATGAAAATGGATTTATCGTAAATAATCATAAATAATTTTATTAAGAATGATTGAAGAGAACTAAAGATAAAATTGTTTATACAACACAAGGAAAATTGATATGTATAAAATAATAATTTTATTTTTTTCTATATTATTGCTTTTTACATCATGTAGTTCAAAATATGATGAAAGATTAAAAATTTCTACTACTAATTGGGTTGGTTATATCCCTTTACTTTATATCAAAGAGAGAGGTTGGCTTGAGAAGTTAAATATTAAATTACTTAATGTTTCTTCTTTGGCTGAAAATATGTATCTTTACAAAGCAGGTAATTCTGATGCTTTTGTAGGTACACAATATGAATATCAAATATTAAAAAAAGATAATTTATCATTAAAACCAATTATTATGTTTGATAGATCAAATGGTGGAGATTTGGTTATGAGTAATTTTTCTATTGAGGAGTTACAAAATACAAATAAACAAATTGAAGCATATTTAGAGATAGATTCAATTAATAATGTTGTTCTTAAAGATTTCATTAATACATATAATCTAAAAGATAAAAAAATAAACTATATAAATCAAGATCAGGCAAAAATTGAATTACTAAAACCTTCATCAAATCCTATGGTAGTTGTGACTTATGTACCATATAATTTTGCACTTGAAAAAAATGGTTTTAAAGAATTGCTTTCTACAAAAGATAATTATAATTTATTAGTTTGTGATGCTATGTTTACAAAAGCTGAAATATTTAATAAACACGAGAAACAATTTTTGGAGTTAAAAAAACTTATTGATCAAAGTATAGAAATTTTAAATAAGGATCCAAAAGCTTTTTATAGTGTAGTTAAGCCTTACATATCTGATATGAATTATGATGAATTTAAACAAGCACTTGATGATATTGTATGGATAAACAAAAATATGAATGATGATTTAAAAAATAGATTAATAAAATCAAATTTCCCAATAAGAGATCTGTTATAATATGAAAATTACAATAGGAAAATTTACTTTTATACAAATATCGATATTTTTATTTGTATTGATGTTGATTTTTGGATATACATATTTTGCTTTGCAAGAGAAAATGGCCACAATTGTTTTAAATAGTATTAATACTCAAGTTGCAGAAACAAATTATATACTTTCAAAAAATATTACCAGTAAAAAAGAGATTGCATCAAATCGACCTTTGTTAGAAAGAATGGTTGCCAGTAATGATTTTGTATATGCAATAATTATTCATGATGGAAAAGATGTTTTAATATCAACAGACCCTTCATATAAAACAATATTACCAGCAAATAAACTTTTTGTAGATAAAAAAGGCAGTTATGATCAGTTATTAAATACAGTTGCTATAGAGAGAAAAATAAAATTTTATAATAATGGGAAAGCACAATATTTACAACTATTATTTATTTTGGATAAAGAAGAGTTATTATTTTATTTTAGTAGGCATAGTTTAGAATATATAATATTATTTATACTAGTGCCATTATTGGTAATATTTATTGTATGGTTATCTGTAAAAAAGTTTATAATTACACCACTAGAGATGTTAAGACAATTTGCATATTATCAAAATAACACTCCAAAAGTTTTTGCAATTAAAGAGTTGGAAGTTATTAGATATTCTATGGTTGAAACATTTCAAAGACTTGAAAAAGAGAAAAAAGAACTATATGAAATAGCAAGAAAAGATTCTTTGTGTGGATTGGCAAACAGAAATGCACTTATGGAGTTTGTTCAACGGCTTATAGTTCATTCAAAAAGAACAAACAAAGAGTTTGCAATGTTATTTTTGGATTTAGATCATTTTAAAAGTGTTAATGATTCTTTAGGACATAATGTTGGAGATGAATTGTTAAAAAAAGTTTCAACTGTAATAGATGATATTTTAAGATCAAATGATTTTGTTGCTCGTGTTGGAGGCGATGAGTTTATTATAATACTTCAAGAGTATAATTCATTATTGGAATTGACAAATATTGTAGATAGAATTCAAAAGATTATAGCTCAAACTTGGGTTATTCAGACAAATCCAATAAATATCAGCAGTAGTGTTGGGATCGCTTTTTATCCAAAAGATGGTGATGATATTGTTACATTGATGAAAAATTCAGATATTGCTATGTATGAAGCAAAAAAGAATGGAAGATCAAGATATCATTTCTTTACTGAAGAGTTAAATAAAAGAGTGCAAGATACTATTATGTTGGAAAAAGATATGAAAGAAGCACTTGAAAATAATGAGTATGAGCTTTATTATCAACCAAAAGTAGATGTTAAAACTGGTAAAATAATTGCAGCAGAAGCACTTATTAGATGGTTGCATCCATCTAAAGGTATAATATCTCCAGCTTCGTTTATATCTTTGGCTGAAGAGGATGGTTTTATAATAAAATTGGGAGAATGGGTATATAACAGTGCAATAAAACAACAAAGAATATTTAAGGAAAATGGTTTAGATATTAATATCTCTATTAATGTTTCTGCTAAACAATTTTCATCAGATGGTTTTTATGCTAAATTTTTAGCATCCTTAGAAGAGAATAAAGTAGATCCAAGTTCAATTGATATAGAGATTACAGAGTATCTGTTTTTCCAACATACAAATAGAAATATTGAAGTTTTAAATAGATTACATGAAAAAGGTATTACCGTATCTTTGGATGATTTTGGTACAGGTTACTCCTCTTTATCTTATTTAAAAGATTTCCCAATAGATAATTTGAAAATTGATAAATCATTTATTGATGATTTAAATGATGAGAGAGGAAGGGTGTTTGTAGATACTATTGTTAAGATGTCTCAAACTTTAAGCATGACTGTAATTGCAGAGGGTGTTGAAACAAAAGAGCAATTAGAATATTTAAAAAGTATTAATTGTGATCAATATCAAGGTTATTATAAATCAAAACCAGTTTGTGCAAAAGATTTTATTGATTTATATTTAAACTCTTAATAAATTTTTTATTCACCAACAGCCCATTCATAAAATGGTAAGGCTTTTACTTTAATATGTTCACAAAAAAATGTTTGCTCCACACCAACAGTGATAATTGTTATTTTTTTTATATTATATTTTTCTATATATGGCTTTAAAAGTTCAGTCATTTTTACAACCTGTAGAGCATTAAAAAAAGGTATTGCCAAAATAAATTTATTTTTTTGAGGTATATAAAAATCAATTTTATCTAGGTAGTATATTTTGTCTTTATTTTTTAAAAGTTCAAGAAAAACCATATTTGCAAACTCATTTGTAAAGTTTTTTTGATTAGATAAACAATCTAAAAAAGTATGATTATATGCATATAGTTTTTTTACTGCTTTTGGCTGGTTGTATTTTTCAATAAAAAATATCAAACAGTTTTTCTCATACTGTTCACAAAGTGTATAAAACATATCTTTTGATATTTTTATATGTTTTTTTAGCTGAGTAAAGAGTTGAAATATAGATCTTTTTTCACCTAGAGATTTAAGTAATAGTTTTAAAACTTCAAGTTGTGTGTCATTTTTACTGTATATTTTTATTATCTCTTGAATTCTTGTAATTTTTTTTTCATCACTATAATCTATAAGTCCAGGAAGGTTCCCATATTTTAAAAATGAATTAAAACTGTTGGTAATAGTTTGTAGTTTTGGATAGTGCAAAATATACTCTTCAAAATCTAGTGGCATAACTAAAAGAGATTTAAAATTTTCTAATGATTGTATATGATTTGATGATATGATTATCTCATCACATAAAGGCAGTTTACATTGAAAATTATAATTATCCAAAGCTACCACTTTTATTTGATATTCCAATATATACTCTTGAAGATTGTGTTCTATCTCTTTTATATCTACTCTCATATCATTAAAATCTATATATAGATATTCACTGTGCTTGAATTGACATAAATAATCCATAATTAAGTAACTTTTACCACTTCTTGGTGGACCATATAATAAAGTATGAGTTGATTCTATAGATATTTTACGCTCTAAAAATGGGATTTTTGAAAAATCTGTTTGATGTGCAGCTTCTAATGTTTTCATTAAGCAATTCTAACTAAAAATATATTTTATATAGATTTAATTTATCTTTGACTATTATTCGCATAATTTATATCTTAAACAGTAGATAAAACAAAAGGAAATTAATTATGGAAATGCCAACTATACCGCAACCAACATTTTATATATTTAAGTGTGAGCAAAGTTCACCACCAAATATGCCAAAACCAAGCTGTGTAAACCAAAATACACAAGATCTTTTTAATCATATGGCAAGTGCATTGATGCAAAAAGGTATTATGGGACCGGTTCAACCAATCAGAACTTCTTGTCTTGGAAGATGTCAAATGGGACCAGTAATGTTAGTAGAACCAGGTCATCATATGTATGTTCAATTAACTAAGGAAAAAATAGATAGAATTATAGATGAACATATAATTGGTGGTAAACCAGTAGAAGAGTATATTATACCAGAACAATTTTGGGGTGAACCACAACCACTATCATAAGGAAAAGTATGACTATAGATATGCTATACAGCAAAATTCATAGAGCAACGGTAACTGATGCCAATTTAAATTATATTGGTTCTATTACTATTGATCAGGATTTATTAGATGCAGCGAAACTTCGAGTAGGGCAAAAAGTAGAGATTGTAAATGTAAATAATGGTGAAAGATTTGCTACATATATAATCAAAGGTGAGCCAGGAAGTAAAGATATATGTTTAAATGGAGCAGCAGCAAGAAAAGTTGAAGTAGGGGATAAAATAATAATTATCGCTTATGGATCGTATCATCCAGATGAACTTGAAAATCACAAACCTACAGTTGTACTTGTAGATGATAATAACAATGTTACACATGTATTAGATAAACTTGAAGGTGGTAATTATGTTTGATGGAATAGATTTAAGTAAAATGAACTTAAATGATATGATGAGTCAAGTTCAAGATATGGCTCAAAAAGTTAAAGAGGAGAATGCATCTAATATATTTACTTCAAAAGTTGGTGGTGGAATGATTGAACTATCTATCAATGGTAACTCTGAAGTGATTGATCTTAAAATAGATGATTCTTTACTTGAAGATAAAGATTCTTTACAAATCTTATTAATATCAGCTATGAATGATGTGATTAAACAAGCTGATGAGAGTAAAAAACTAAATGCTATGAATATAGGGATGGATCTTTTTAAACAAAAATGAGTGTATTATTACAAAGGTTTGAAGAGTATTTAAACCAAAATTTACCAACTTCTAAAAGTTTTCATCCCATTTTTGAGGATGCATTGGCGCAAATGTTAACTGCTGGTGGAAAAAGATTTCGCCCTATGTTGTTACTTGGAGTTGTGGAAGCTATAAATCCACTTTTAGTACAAAATGCACTTAAAGTTGCACTTGCAGTTGAGTTTTTACATACATATTCATTGATCCATGATGATTTGCCAAGTATGGATAATGCAAGTTTAAGAAGAGGTAAACCAACTTTACATACAACTTATGATGAAGTTACAGCTATACTTGTAGGTGATGCATTAAATACACATTGTTTTAATCTTTTGGCAACTTCATCATTAAGCAATGATATTAAAATTAAACTAATAAAAGTTTTATCAAATGATGGTGGAATAGATGGAATGATAATTGGTCAAGCAATAGATTGCTATTTTGAAAATCAAAAAATCAAACTAGATCAATTAGAGTTTTTACACATTCATAAAACTGCAAAACTAATAGCTGCTTCACTTAAGATGGGAGCAATAATTGTTGGACTTGATAAAACTATTCAGGATAAATTATATGATTTTGGTATAGATATTGGATTATTATTTCAAATACAAGATGATATCATTGATGAAACTCAAACTGAAGAGGATGCTGGTAAAACTACATCAAATGATGGTGCTAAAAACTCATTTGTAAATTTACTTACACTTGATGGTGCTGTAAATTCAGCCAATACTTTGGCTTTAAAATGTGAAAATGAGTTAAAAGAATTTCCTGAAGAGATACAAAACTCTCTTAATAAAATATTATCAAAATATTTATATAGACACAAAAGTTTATAAACTTTAGTCAAAATCACTCATACTACTTGACAAAATCAAAAAATTTTTATACAATTTTAGCACTCATTTAATTTGAGTGCTAATAAAATATAAATTATAATAATAAGGAAGATTAAATGAATTTTAAACCATTAGGAGATAGAGTTCTTGTAAAAGTTCAAGAACCAGAAACAAAAACTGCAAGTGGGATCTATATCCCAGATAATGCTTCAAAAGATAAGCCAACACAAGCTGAAGTTATAGCTGTTGGACCTGAAGTAAGTCATGTAGAAGTTGGTGATACTGTTGCATACGGTCAATATGCAAGAACTGCAACTGTTGAACTAGATGGTGTAGAATATTTAGTTATGGAAGTTAGTGAAATACTTGGGGTAATAGGAGAGTAATATGGCAAAAGAGATTTTTTTTAGTGATGTAGCAAGAAATAAGTTATTTAAAGGTGTTGAGAAATTATCAGATGCTGTAAGAGTTACTATGGGACCAAGAGGTAGAAATGTATTATTACAAAAATCATTTGGTTCTCCAACTATTACAAAAGATGGTGTAAGTGTAGCAAGAGAGATAGAATTAAGTGATCCACTTGAAAATATGGGAGCACAACTTGTAAAAGAGGTTGCAAGTAAGACTAATGATGAAGCAGGAGATGGTACAACTACTGCAACTGTACTTGCTCATTCAATTTTTAAAGAGGGTCTTAGAAATGTAACTGCAGGGGCTAATCCTGTACAATTAAAAAGAGGTATGGATAAAGCTTGTGAAAGAATTCTTGAAGAGCTTAATAAAATCTCTAGAAAGGTATCTGACAAAAAAGAGATTGCACAAGTTGCAACAATTTCAGCAAACAGCGATATAGCTATTG
>Ga0256843_1001420_pt1 | contig 18948 bp, 18 predicted proteins | sample AlvinellametaG_FD_191572 | JGI IMG/M metagenome (GOLD analysis project Ga0256843, IMG submission 191572) | Pompeii worm associated microbial communities from hydrothermal vent at the East Pacific Rise, Pacific Ocean - Alvinella | ecosystem: Host-associated > Annelida > Integument > Unclassified ... | reverse complement strand
AAGCATTTAATTCATCTACTTCAATAACATAAGCATTTTTAACATTTCTGAATGCTAAGAATGTTTTTTCATCTAATGTATCAACTACTACTAAGTAATCTCTAGCATTTACTTGATTTAAGAATGCAATTGCATCTTTAGTTTTTCCAGATTCGATTTTAATCTCATCTACTACAAAAAGTGCTTCATTTTCTGCTTTTTCATTTAAAGCATATCTTAAAGCAGCTACTTTTTGTTTTTTATTGATTTTTTGAGACCAATTTCTTTCGTTTCTTGGACCGTGTGCTACACCCCCACCAACGAATACTGGTGAAGTGATACTTCCAGCTCTTGCTCTACCTGTACCTTTTTGTCTCCAAGGTTTTTTACCACCACCTTTTACATCACTTCTAGTTTTTGTGTGAGCAGTTCCTGCTCTTAAATTTGCTAGATAAGCTTTTGCATATAAATAAAGGTTATGAGGATTAATCCCTTGAAATTCTTCTGGTAATTGTGTTACTTTCTCGATACTCATTTCGCTATCCTTACTCTTCCTAATGCTCCATTAGCACCTGGAACACTTCCTTTTACTACGATAATTCCAGTTTCTGCATCGAAACTTAAAATTTCGTTTTTAACTGTTTTTGTTTCATTACCATAATGTCCTGGCATTTTTTGTCCTGGTTGAACTCTACCTGGCCATTCACAGTTACCAATTGAACCTGGTGCTCTGTGGAATCTTGACCCGTGGCTTCCTGGACCTCCAGCAAATCCGTGTCTTTTAATAACACCACTAAATCCTCTACCTTTTGATTTGAATGTAACTTTTACAGTTTTACCTGCTTCTAATGGAGTTACATCTAAATCTCCAGCTTCAGTATTTGCTACTTCTAATTCAGCAAATCTATTGAATTCTTTGCTTAAATTATATTTTTTTTGCATACCTTCGATAGCTTTATTAAATTTTTTACCATCGCTATATGCTACTAATGCTTTACCATCTTTTACTTCTACTACTTTAGCATCTTTTACTTTTAATAGAGTAACTGGCGTGCTTGGAACTGAAACTGTTCTGCTCATTCCAATTTTTTCAACTATAAATTCCATCATTTCTCCTTACTTATTTAAAGCCCTAACTTCAACATCCACCTCAGGTGCAAGTTCAAGTTTCATAAGTTGATCAACAGTGTCTCCACTTGCTGCAACTACATCAATCATTCTTCTATGGATTCTAATTTCAAATTGTTCTCTAGAATCTTTATTAACGTGAGGCGATCTTAAAACTGTATATCTTTTAATTTTTGTAGGTAATGGAATTGGACCTTTAATTTCAGCTCCAGTTCTCTTAATAGCATCAATAATGATTGCTACTGATTTGTCTAATACTCTATGCTCGTAAGCTTGTAGTTTAAGTCTAATTCTTTCCATAAGTTTCCTTTTAAAGATCTCGTTGGTTTTCCCAACCTGTATTTGGGACTGAAATTATAATAAATTTTTAATATTTTTTCAACAAACAAAACACATATTTTTTCCTTTTTGCAAGGAAAAGAATAACAAAAATACTATATTTTGCTGAACTAATTTTAATCTAAATATTTTTAATAAAACTATTTAGAATGAGTAAAAATAGAATCCATATATTATATGTTATACATATTTGAGCATTTCTCTTGTGATATTTTTGTTAGATTTGCTATAATTTATTAAATCAAATATACATATAATATATTGTGTTATATAAAAGAGAGTTTAAAATGGGTGAAACAAAAAACTATAGTATTCTTATCGTTGATGATGTTTTAGAAAATATTCAAATTGCTATGAATATTTTAGAAGAAAATGCTTATGATTTTGCTTATGCAAAAAGTGGGGAAGAAGCATTAGAAATACTAAAAGAGAATACTTTTACTTTAATTTTATTAGATATTATGATGCCAGGTATTGATGGTTTTGAAGTGTGTAAAAAAATAAAAGAAGACCCTCGTTTAATGGAAATACCTGTTATTTTCTTAACAGCAAAAGCTGATATAGATTCTTTAAAAAAAGGGTTTGAAGTAGGTGGAGTTGATTATATTACAAAACCATTTCATCCTGAAGAGTTATTAGCAAGAGTAAATACTCATATCGAATTATACATCGCAAAAAAGTTATTACAAAAACACAATATTTCTATGCAAATAAAATTAGAAAAAGCACAAAAAAGACTTTATACAGAACTTGAATTAAATCAAAAAGAGATGCTATTTATGCTTAGTGAAATTATTGAATCTATTTCTGATGAAACAGGAAGACATATTCATCGTGTAGCTGAAGTATCTAGATTATTAGCTTACTATCATCCTGCATTAAATGAAGATGATGTAGAAATAATATATCACACTAGTGCAATGCATGACGTAGGTAAAATTTTTATTCCAGATGATATCTTACATAAACAAGGAAAATTAACAAAAGAAGAATTTGCTATTGTAAAAACACATACAACAAAAGCTTACGAATTTTTCCAAAATGAAAAAATTCATTCAGTTGCTAGTAGAAAATTTATAAAAGCTTCTATGATAATAGCATATGAACACCATGAAAAATGGGATGGAACTGGTTATCCAAGAGGATTAAAAGGAGAAGATATCCATATTTATGCAAGAATAGTAGCTCTTGCTGATGTATTTGATGCCTTAACACATAAAAGAATCTATAAAGATGCTTGGAGTATAGAAGAAGCTGCAAAATATATCATAGAAAGAAAAGGTACTCATTTTGATCCAAAAATTGTAGAGATATTTGAAGCACATTTAGATGAATTTATTAACTTAGTTGATTCTTAACCCTAACTACAACTAATTGATTTAATTATATGTAAAATAAATGTCGATATATAAAATATATATGGTTAAATCAAGGAGTTACTAATGAAAACTATTCTATCAATATTATTTACATTATTTATCACTATTCAATTAAATGCACAAGAAGCTTTTATTTGGAATGATGATGAAGACTATAAACCTTTTATATATAAAGATGAACATGGGAAAGCTCAAGGGATTTTCAAAGATATTATGGTTGAAGCATTCAAAAGAATGCATATTCCTCTAAAATATCAGCTTTATGCATGGAAAAGAGCACAACAACATGTAAAAGACAAACAAGCAGATGGTATGGTAACAGTACCTACACCAGAAAGATTAAAATTTTTAAAACCTAGTGATACTATTATCATCGCAAAAGAAAGAATTTTTGCTAGAAAAGATAATCCCAAAATCAAACAAATTATGAAAATTAAAAGTATTAATGAATTTAAAAACTATAAAGTAGTTGATTATATAGGGGCAGGATGGGCTCAAGATCATTATAAAAATTTAAAAAATGTTATTTGGGTACCCAAAAACACAAATGCTTTATTAATGGTAGCGAATAAAAGAGCTGATATTTATCTTTCAGATGAGTTTATAGGTGTTAATACTATAAAAAAATTAATAAAGCAATATCCACAATATAAAGAAAATTTAAAAAAACTAATTATATGTCCTCATGTGTTTGCTAAATTAAATTTTTCTTTATTAATCAGAAAAGATTCTAAATTTGTAAATATTATTCCAAAATTCAATAAAGTACTAAAAGAGATGAAAGAAGATGGAACATACAATAAAATCTTAAAAAAATATCTTTCAATAAAAGAAACAGATGAAAACCATAATTAAATTTATTTTTGTTATTTTTTTAATAAACAACTATGTATCTGCAAATACTACTTTAGATATTACTGCAAAAGATATAGCTAATATTTCATCTACTCCATTATATAATTATGATGGAGCATCTTTAGAAAAAATAATAGATCAATATATTCAACAAAATGATGCCTTACAAGCAATAATTGTAGTTGATAAAGTAAACCATACTATCTTCTATTCTGTATTCAAACAAAATGGAAAATTAATCAGAAATAAAAAAATACCAGATAGTTATAAAAATTTAATCATAGCAAAAAGTGATATTTCTCACAATTCTAATGTTATAGGTGAAATAATATTATATGCTAGTCAAAAAATAATAGAAGATAAAAAAACTATCCATTTTACAGATAAAGAAAAACAATGGATAAAAGAGCATCCAGTAATAAGATTTATATCAGATGCTATGTGGCCTCCTTTTGAGTTTATAGATAAAAATGGAAAATATGCAGGAATTTCTAGTAGTTATATAAATATATTAGCTAGAAAAACAGGTATCCATTTTAAAAGAGTCAAAATAGATAGTTGGGCCGATGGAATTGAAAAAATTAAAAACAATAAAGCTGATATGTTAGCTTGTGTAAAAAAGACAGTATCAAGAACAAAATTTTTAAATTTTTCAAAACCTTATTTAAATTATTCGATAGTAATGGTAACAACTTTAGATAAACCTTTCTTAGATAACATTAAAGCACTATATGGGAAAAAAGTAGTAGCTATAAAAGGTTATGCTATTACAGAGTTTTTATCAAACTATCCTCAAATAGAACTTTTATATGTAAATAATGTAAGAGAAGCCTTAGAAGCTGTATCATCTAAAAAAGCTTATGCTTTTGTATCTGTATTACCAGTAGCAAGTTATAATATAAATAAATATAACTTTTTTAATCTAAAAATAGCTGGTAAAATCAAAAATGACTTCCCACTAACAATAGCATTAAGAAAAGAATTAGGGCAAACTGGTATAGATATAATAAATAAAGTTTTAAATACAATTTCAGAACAAGAAAAAGAAGTTATCTATAATCAATGGGTAAGTGTAACATTCAATAAAAGAGTTGATTATACTATAATATGGCAAATATTATTTGTGAGTTTTATGCTTATTAGTATTGTCTTATATTGGAATAGAAAATTAAAAGCTCAGCAATTAGAACTAAAAAAAATGACTCAAAAAGCACAAATAGCAACTAAAGCCAAAAGTGAATTTTTATCTAATATGTCTCACGAAATCCGTACACCTTTAAATGCTATTTTAGGATTTACAGAAATTTTATCTAAAGAGATAAAAGATGCTGGCCAATTATCATATATAAAAACTATTCAACATTCTGGAAATGCTTTATTAATGCTAATTAATGATATATTAGATCTTTCAAAAATAGAAGCAGGAAAGTTAGAAATACAAAAAACTCCAGCAGATATTGCTTCTATTATAGAAGAAATCAAAACTATATTCTCAATAGAAGCAAAGAAAAAAGGGATTGAAATAATTATAGATATTCAAAAAGATCTACCAAATAGTTTAGTTATAGATACTGTAAGAGTTAGACAAATATTACTAAATCTTGTAGGAAACTCTATTAAATTCACTAAAAAAGGTTATATAAAAATATCTGTTTTTACAGAAAAATTAAAAAACAACAAAGTAAATTTAATAATAAATGTAGAAGATACAGGAAAAGGAATTCCTCAAGACCAATTATCATTAATATTTGATGCATTTGAACAAGTAAAAGGACAAGATATCAAACAATTTGGAGGAACTGGTCTAGGACTATCTATTTCATCAAAACTTGCAAAAATGATGGGAGGACAATTAAGTGTAAAATCAGAAGAAGGAAAAGGTAGTATTTTTACATTAAAGCTATGTAATGTAGAAATATCATCACAACCACCTCAATTATTAAATACTTATTCTAATAATTCTATAATATTTGATAAAGCTACAATTTTAGCTGTAGATGATATAGATACAAACTTACAATTAATAATAAGCAATTTTAAAGACACAAACATAACTGTAATTACAGCAAAAAATGGAAAGGAAGCTATAGAAAAATTCAAACAATATAAACCTGATTTAATCCTTATGAATTTAAAAATGCCTGTAATGAATGGTTATGAAGCAGCTAAAGAGATCAAAAAAATATCAAATATACCTATTATAGCTTTAACAGCTTCTTTAATACACAATAATTTAGAAATTTTTGATGGGTATCTAAAAAAACCTTTTACTACAAAAGATTTATTTACAACTTTAAGTCAATTTTTACCTCATCATACAATTAAAGAAGAAGAGAAAAAAGAAGATGAATTTAAATTTACACTAAATCCAAAAGCAAAAGAAAATATAAAAGATTTAGCTAAAATGTTAGATGTATCTACTATACCAATATACAAAAAAATACATAAAAGTAATAATATTTCTGATATAAAAAATTTCATCAAAAATCTAAAAAATTTATATAATAAATATCAAATAGAATCTCTAAAAATATATATACAAGAGTTACAAAATGCTTTAAAAACTTTTGATATTATAAAAATAGAAACTTTACTATCAGATTTTAAAAAATTTATAGACTTAGTAAAAAATTACACTCCATAATTTTAAGGGCAATCTAAAACTATTTGAGTGTGTATTACAATAGTAGTAGGATTAAAAAATACTCTTTTTTTAGTATGGTCTTTAAAAATAATTTTTTTTAATCTACAATTTTTATAATGATGATTTAATCTATTAATAATTTCGCTTCTTATCTTATCTAAATTTAATATTCCCACTTTTACATCTTTTATATTTCCATCAAAATATAAATCATTTCTTACAAATTGATCTGCATTATCATAGTTTAATAATATAATTCCATTTTTTGTATAAATTTTTGGAGAATAATCTACTTTAATTGGTTTTTTAGTCTCTAAAAGAATAGCCTTTTTATCTGGAAAAATAGTTTTTTGATAATAATCATCAAAAAACACATCAAATCCAAATAAAAAAGAACAACTTATTATAAAAGTAATTAAATATTTCATAACCTTACATTTATCCCTTCATTTTTTAAATACTTTTTTAAATCAATAATATCTATTTCTCTAAAATGAAAAATACTAGCTGCTAAAGCTGCATCAGCACTATTTTCAAAAACTTCAGTAAAATGCTCCATTTTACCAGCACCACCACTAGCAATTACAGGTACATTTACCATCTCAGAAATTGTTTTTGTAATAGGAATATCAAAACCAGCTTTTGTACCATCACTATCCATTGATGTAAGAAGTATTTCACCTGCACCTCTATCTACCACTTCTCTAGCCCACTCTATAGCATCAATTCCTGTATCTTTTCTACCACCTGCTACAAATACATTCCACTTATTAGGTGCTACCATTTTTACATCAATAGCGACAACTATACATTGACTTCCAAATCTTTTAGCACCTTCATCTATAAATTCTGGCCTTTTTACTGCTGCTGAATTTATACTTACCTTATCACATCCTACATTTAAAAGTTTATAAATATCATTAAGTTCTCTAATCCCTCCACCAACTGTAAGTGGGATAAAAACTTCACGAGCTACTTCTTTTACGATATCTACAATAGTATCTCTTTCTTCATGAGTAGCTGTAATATCTAAAAATGTAAGTTCATCTGCACCTTCTTCATTATAACGAATAGCAGCTTCCACTGGATCCCCTGCATCACGAAGACCTACAAAGTTTACACCTTTTACTACTCTACCATCTTTTACATCCAAACAAGGGATTATTCTTTTTGCTAAATAATTCAATTTTTTTCCTTTTTTCACAAATTCCCACTTTTTTTAAAAATATATTATAATTCTATCAAAAAACTAAAAGGATATGCTATAATACAAGCCAAAAAGAAATTCGGACAAAACTTTTTACAAGAAAAAATGTACCTAGACAAAATCATCGAATCGATGCCCAATAATGATAATTTAATCGTGGAAATTGGTCCTGGATTGGGTGATTTAACAGAAAAGTTACTTCAAAAAAATAGCTTAGTAGCTTATGAGATAGATGAAGATTTATGTAAAATTTTAAAAGATAAATTTAATAATTTAGAATTAGTATGTGGAGACGTACTTGATAGTTGGCAAACGGGGAGATTAAGAGAAGAAAAATATAACTTAATCGCTAATTTACCTTATTATGTAGCAACTAATATCATCTTAAAAGCTTTAAATGATGAAAATTGCGAAAATATTTTGGTTTTAATCCAAAAAGAGGTTGCTGAGAAGTTTAGTGCAAAAGTTGGGGAAAAAAATTATTCAAGTTTAGCTATTATTGCACAAAGTATAGCAGATGTAGAAATAAAATTTGACATTCCTCCTACTGCATTCAATCCAGCACCAAAAGTGATGTCATCAGTAATTTTATTTAAAAAATTTAAGCCAAAATATGATGAGACTTTTGCAAAGTTTTTAAAAGTTGCTTTTAGCCAACCAAGAAAAACTCTACTTAAAAATTTATCTTCAAAGTATGAAAAAAATAAAATAGAAAAAGTTTTTGAAATATTAAATATTCAAAAAAATATAAGGCCTCATCAAATAAGCAAAGAGTTGTTTTTTGAAGTTTTTTCTGAATTGAAAGGAGAAACAAAAAATGACAACACCAAACAACAATACACAACAACAAAAAAACAATAATAATCATAATAATCAAAGACAAGTAAACCCTAAAAATTTTGTATGGTTTAAAGATTTAAAAAAAGGGTTTATTGAAAATGAAAAAATTCAAGCAAATAGATTAAATACAGAAAATAAACTTGATAAAGAAAAAAAAGGGTGGGTAAGATTTACTCCACTTGGTGGACTTGACGAAATCGGTGGAAACTGTGCAGTATTTGAAACAGAAGATAGTGCTATTATTTTCGATTGTGGTATGAGCTTCCCTACTGAAGATATGCATGGAGTTGATATTCTAATTCCAGATTTTACTTATCTAAGAGAAATCAGACATAAAATCAAAGCATTAATTATTACACATGGACATGAAGATCATATTGGTGCAGTTCCATACTTATTTAAAGAGATGCAAATTCCTATTTATGGTACAGCTTTACCTCTAGCAATGATTGAAAATAAATTCAATGAACATAAAATGAGAGAATATACTAGTTATTTTAGAGCTGTGAAAAAAAGAAGACCTATTAAAATAGGTGATTTTTATATTGAGTGGATTCATATGACTCACTCTATTATTGATGCAAGCTCAATAGCTATTCAAACACCAGCAGGAACAATTATCCACACAGCTGACTTTAAAATAGACCATTCACCAGTAGATGGATATCCAGCTGACCTTCAAAGACTTGCTTATTATGGAGAAAAAGGTGTATTAGCACTATTTAGTGATTCTACAAACTCTTATAAACCTGGATATACTCCAAGTGAAAGTGTAGTAGGTCCTACATTTGATAGATTATTTAAAGAAAGTGAAGGAAGAGTTATTATGAGTACTTTCTCTTCAAATATTCACAGAGTTTATCAAGCAATTCAACATGGAATTAAATACAATAGAAAAATATGTATCATTGGTAGAAGTATGGAAAAAAACCTTGATGTAGCTATGGACTTAGGTTATATCAAATTACCAAAAGATGCATTTATTGATGCTCATGAAATTGGAAGATATCCTGATAATGAAATTTTAATCGTAACTACAGGAAGTCAAGGTGAAAGTATGTCTGCACTTTATAGAATGGCTATAGATGAGCATAGACATGTAAAACTTAAAGAAGGTGATCAAATCATTCTTAGTGCAAAAGCTATTCCAGGTAATGAACCAGGAGTAAGTGAACTTATCAACTATTTAATGAAAAAAGGTGCAAAAGTAGCATATCAAGACTTTAGTGAAATTCATGTTTCAGGACATGCGGCTCAAGAAGAACAGAAGTTAATGCTAAGACTTGTTCAACCTAAATATTTCTTACCAGTTCATGGTGAATACAACCATCTTGTAAGACATAAAAAAACTGCAGAAAGTGTAGGAATAAGTGATAGAAATTGCTTTATTATGCAAGATGGTGAACAATGGGAAATTACAAGAAATAGAGTAAGAAAAGTTAAAAATGTAAAAGTTGGAAAAATCTATATTGATAATCAAATCAATAAAGAGATTACAGATGATATAGTAGTAGATAGACAAAAACTTGCAAACGATGGTATTGTAATTATTATTGCTCAAATAGATAGTAAAAATAAAAAATTAATAGGTAGACCAAAAGTAACTACTTATGGTCTTGTAAGTGATAAAGAAGATCATGCATTTGCAAAAGAGATGGAAGAAGTACTATTAAACTATATCAAACATGCAAAACCTTATGTATTTGAAAAAAATAGAGTATTTGAAAATGAATTAAGAGGGGTTGTAAGAAAACATATCTTCAGAAATATGAAAAAATACCCTACAATCGTTCCAACTATTTTCTTTCAATAAGAATAGATAATGAAAAAAGTTTTACTTTTAGCCCTTTTATTAGGGCAACTTTTTGCATTAACTGCAAATAAAGAAAATATTTTAAACTTACAAAAACAAAATATACCTATTATTGATATAAGAACACCTGCTGAATGGAAAGCGACAGGTATTATTCCAAATGCTCTAAAAATTACATTTTTTACACAAAATGGAATAAATAGAAATTTTTTATATGAATTAAAACAAAATAACATATCAAAATCTTCAAAATTTGCTATTATATGTAGAACAGGCCATAGAAGTAAAGTAGCAACAAAAATACTAAAAGAAAATGGTTATAATAATGTAATAGATTTAGAAGGTGGTATGTTTAGATTATTCAAATCACTTTTAAAGGGGTTAAAAAATGGAAAATAAAGAAGCAAAAGTAGAATATCCTAGAACTTGGGAATTTTGTGTTTTTGGAAAAGACAAAGAAAAGTTAAAAGATGCTGTAGAAGAGTGTATTCCAAATCATATCTCAAGCAAAGAATCAAAATCACATAAAAGTTTTCATTCACACAAAGTACAAGTACATGTAACAAATGAAGATGAAAGAAACGAATTATATAAAAGATTACAAGATCATCCTGAAATTAAATATATCTTATAATATGCTATAATTACTCCATAAGGAGTAGTTATGGAGTATCTACATAATGAATATACCGAAATTTTATTATCTGTTATTATAGGTTTTATAATAGGTCTACAAAGAGAACTTCATAACCTCTATAAAAATGAATCTGATTTAGCTGGTGCTAGAACATTCGCTTTAGTATCACTTATTGGATATTTATCTACTTATTTAAATTTCAATCCATTTTATGGTATTATAGGTTTAATAATCATGGGTTATTATCTCAATTCAAAAGACAAAACTTCCAAAGGAATCACCACAGAAATCAGTCTAATTACCACATATTTATTAGGTATGTTATTACATAAAAACATTGAAATTACTATCTTTTTATCTGTATTAGTAGTCACTCTTTTAAATATGAAAAGCAAACTTACAAATTATGAATCTTATATCTCAAAAAAAGACTTAAATGCCACAGTTACATTTTTATTAATAACATTTATTGTATTACCTATTTTACCAAATCAATATATAGATAAATTTAATCTTATAAATCCATATCAATTATGGATTTTTGTAGTTTTATTAAGTGGACTATCTTTTTTAGGATATATTTTAAATAAAATTTGGGGTAAAAGAGGAATATATTTAGCAGGTATTATTGGAGGGCTTGCTTCTAGTACAGCTGTTACTATCACATTTTCCCAAAAATCAAAAATAAATCCTACCCTATCAAAACATACAGCAATTGCTATTAGTCTAGCAAACTCTATTATGTTATTAAGAGTTTTTTTATGGGTTATGATATTTAATATTAATATAGCAAAACAATTAGCAATCCCTTTTATAATAGCTTTTATAATTGGTTTTTTATATATTTTTTCTTTAGTCAAAAAAAACATATATACAAAAAATGAAACAAAAATGGAATTTAAAAATCCACTTGAACTTTGGGAGTCTTTAAAATATGGTCTATTATTTGGATTAATATTTGCAGGAGTCAAAGTGGCTCATCAATATTTTGGTGATAGTGGTACCTTAATAGTTTCATTTTTAGCAGGTATTACTGATGTAGATGCTATTACTATTAGTTTAAGTAAATATGCTTTAAATGGATTAAATGAAAATATAGCTATTTGGGGTATTTTAATAGCTACTTTTACAAATCAATTAGCTAAATTAAGCTATAGTTATTTTGTAGGTAGTCGTGAAAATTTTAAATATTTTGCTATATTTAATATACTAATCATTATCACTTTAGGAGTAAGTTATGCAATATTACAAAGTTTTAAATAACAATACAATAGAATGTCTTTTATGTCGTCATCATTGTCATATAAAAGAAGGAAAAACTGGAATTTGTGGTGTAAATAAAAATGAAAATAATCAATTAAAAAATTTAGTATATAATCACCCATCGGCTTTAAATATAGACCCAATAGAAAAAAAACCTCTTTATCATGTATTACCTGGTAGTCAAGTTTTATCTATAGGAACTGTAGGATGTAATTTTAAATGTCCATTTTGTCAAAATTGGCAAATATCTCAAACAAATGAAATAAATTCAGAAATTGGAGAATTAACTCCATATGATATGATGAATATAGTAGCAAAATATAGATGTGATGGAGTTGCTTATACATATAATGAACCATCAATTTTTTATCCATATGCAAAAGATATAGGTGAATTGGTAGCTTTAAAAGGTGCTTTAAATATATTTGTTACAAATGGATATGAATCTATAGAAGAAATAGAAGATATGGACTGGATAGATGCTGCAAATATTGATCTTAAAAGTTTTAATCCTGAATATTATAAAAAAGTATTGAAGGGAAATTTAGATAGTGTACTAGATACAATCAAAAGAATGTATGAAAAAGGAATATGGATAGAAATAACTACCCTTTTAATAGAAGGTATTAATGATAGTGAAGAAGAATTAAATAAAATGGCAAAATTTATCTCAAGTATTAGTGTTGATATTCCTTGGCATCTATCTGCTTTTCATCCTGATTATCAAATGCTAAACACACCTCCAACACAATTAACAACCCTTCAAAAAGCTTATAAAATAGCAAAATCACATGGTTTAAGATATGTATATTTTGGAAATGTAGATATGGCTGATATTACATTTTGTCCTGAATGTAATGAAAAATTAGTAATTAGAGATAGATTTAAAGTTTTAGAAAATAAAATAACAAAAGATAATTGTTGTCCAAAATGTAATACAAAAATAGCTGGAATATGGAAGAAAAAAAATCCTTTTCACTAAATTTGATACAATTAGATTAAAAAATAAATTATATTAAAAATTTATAAAAAGGCTATTTTATGTTACCAATTTATGACGCACAAAAAATTTTATTAGAAAATACAAAACCTATAAAAAAAACAGAAATAATCCCTATAGAAATAGCAAATAACAGAGTATTAGCTATCGATATCCAAGCTACTTTTGATATGCCAAGATTTGATAATTCAGCAATGGATGGATATGGTATAAAAATGGCAGATATAGGTAAAAAAGTAAAATTAATATCGAAAACTCTTGCAGGTGATAAAAATCACTCTATAAAAGAGGGTGAATGTATAAAAATTATGACTGGTGCTAAAGTAGACAAATCTATAGAAGCTGTAGTACCTGTAGAATTTGTAGAAGTTGATGGAGATATAATATCTATCCCAAATGATGTAAAAAAATCAGCAAATATCCGTCCTCAAGGAGAAGAATTTAAAAAAGATGATATTTTGCTTCAAAAAGGGGAAATTCTAAATCCAAGTAAAATTGCTTTAATAGCTAGTCTTGGTATCACTCATATCAAAGTGTTTCAAAAACCAAAAGTTTTAATAATCCCTACAGGAAATGAGATAAAAAATCATTATGAAACTATAAATGAAGTTGAACATTTTAATTCAAGTAGCATATATTTTAAACTTGAAAGTTTAGCTGATGTATCTATTTTAGATGTAGTAGGTGATGATATAAATATTATAAAAGAAAATATTGATGAAACTTATGATTTGATAATCACTACAGGAGGTGTTAGTAAAGGTGATGCTGATTTTACTACTGAAGCTTTCAAGCAAAAAGGATATGATATTAAGTTTTCTTGGATAGCTATCAAACCAGGTAAACCTTTTGGTTTTGCTGTAGGTAAAAATATAGCTTGTCTTCTTACAGGAAATCCACTTGCAGCTGTATTTAACTACAATATTTTTGTCAAACCACTTATTAGAAAACTAGCAGGATGTAAAGACTATTATCTTGATTATATAGAATTATTCACTACTAATTCACTACAAAGAAAAGCTGGAAGAGATGAAGTAATACCTGTAAATCTTACTTCAGATGGAGTAGAGCTATCTTCAAAAAGAGGAAGTGGAATGATAAGTGTTACTTCAAAAAGTGATGGAGTTATTGTGATAGATAAATCTATTTGGGAAATAAAAGAAAATGATAAAGTAAAATTTATCGATTTTAATAGATGGAATGAGAAATTCAAGGAGTTTATAAGTGAATAGTTATCTAATACCAGAATGGGAAAAACAAAAATTTGTTCAATTAGTTTTACCTCATCAAAACACTGATTGGAATTGTTATTTAGATGAAGCTTTAAAAACCTTTAAAGAAGTAGCATATGCAATTGCAAAATACCAAAAAGTACTTATTTGCTATCAAGACAAAAAAACTTTAAAAGGATTCAAACACAAAAATTTTATATTTAAAAAAATAAAAAACAACGATACTTGGGCTAGAGACTTTGGTGCTATTAGTATTCGTAAAAATGGTAAAGTAAAATTACTTGATTTCGTATTTAATGGATGGGGATTAAAGTTTCCTAGTAATTTTGACAATCAAATATCAAGAAAAATATTTAAAAATTTAAAAAGTTTTAATTTTGTATTAGAAGGGGGAAGTATCGATACAAATGGTGAAGTATTACTTACAAATACTCAATGCCTTTTGGAAAAAAACAGAAATTATCCAATGAATAAAAAAGAGATTACAAAATTTCTAAAAAAAACTCTAAAAGTAAAAGATATTATTTGGTTAAACCATGGTTTTTTAGCTGGAGATGACACAGATTCTCATATAGATACATTAGCTAGATTTGTAAATAAAAACACTATTGTTTATGTAAAATGTTATGATAAAAATGATATTCACTATAGTGAATTAAATAAAATGGAAATGGAGCTTAAAAAAACTGACTTTAATCTTGTAGCTTTACCACTTCCAAAAGCAATCTATTTTGATGGAGAAAGGCTTCCTGCTACATATGCAAACTTTTTAATCATAAATAATGCAGTATTACTTCCAATATATAATTGCAAATATGATAAGAAAGTAATTAAAATATTTAAAAAATTATTTCCAAATAAAGATATTATTCCTATAGATTCAAATACTTTAATCAAACAACACGGTAGTATCCATTGTATTACAAAAGAATATTTTGTATAATAAATTAAAAAAGGAAGTTTATGAAATTATCAATAGGAGTCTTACCACTTAATAGTACAGCTGATATTATTCTACACCCTGTAAAATACAAAGAATCAATAGCATATGAACCACTAGCAGAAGAAGCTGTAATTGCACTTTTAGCAAAAGAACTTACTTATGACTTAGTAGACAACAAAACAAAAGAATTTTTTGATGAAATGGATGATGGATATTTATATAGTGAAAGCAATTTTGATGAATTTGATTTAGAAACTATCAAAAATTCTCTTGAAGAAAAAAATGAATTAATTATAGGAAAAGATATTTTATTACATCCAAGAAAAGAAAATATTTTAAAACTTGCAAATTTATTAAAACTTGCTGGATTTGATGTAAATGAATATATTGAAGATAATAATTTTGAAGAAGTTGATGAATTAGATACATTTGATGGTGCTGTAGTTTATATAGCAGATGGAGCGAATAATGATATTTTAGTCTCAAATCAATTCAAAATAGCTAATAAAATCAAAACTGATAAAATTTTAGTAGATGGAAAAGAAAAAAATGTTATTTTAGATGAAAATTTAAAAGGTGTATTTGGAATAATATTTGAAACAACAGATAATTATCCATTTAAAAGGGTAAAAATAAATTGAAAAAGATAATTTTATCTTTATTGGCTTTTTTACCAATATTCGCATTAGAAATAGTAGTAGATACCGTAAAGGACTACTCTATTCTGACTATGCATAATGACAAACCTTTTAGCTGTAAACAAAAAGAAATCTCAACTTATATATGTAAATTCAATACTTTACCAGTTACTCCTGTGTTTTCTACAAATACAATCGATTTTAAAATTAAACCTTTTTTTAATAAAAATAAATTTTATTTAGAAATAAAAGTAAAAAATAAATCTTTTATTAAATCTTTCACTAAAGATTTATATGAAGGATATAATAAAAGATTATTAAATATATCTCCAGCAAAAAAATGGGTAATTATCTCATACAAAACTAAAAAACCACCTTTTTTAACAAACAAACCTATAAAAGGGTTAAAATTTCCATTAGAAATAAATACAGACTTTTATTTAAAAGCAATTGATGCAAATGGAAATCCAGTAAACTACGATACACAAACTGCTGATGTAGTAGAATATTTTACTATTTTAAATTTATATAACAAGGGAACTTTAAATGTAGATAGAATAGATGATTTCTTAAAAAACTATCCAAAATCTATATTTATACCAGATATTTTATACATAAAATTAAAACTTCTAGACCAAGAAGGAAAAAATGATGAGTGTATAAAAATAGGAAAAGAATGGATAAATAAATATGCTTCTAACGAACATTTACCAGAAGTGCTTTTAATCCTTGCAAAAAATTATGCGGCAAATGGTATGATGGAAGATGCCACATATATATATGAAAGACTTTTTACAGAATATGAAAACTCAAAATACGCTTACGAAGGTATGGTTTATTTAGCTGATGAATTATATAGTGCTGGTGATTCTAAAAGAGCATTTGAGTTATATAAACAAGCATTTACAAATACAAAAGATATAGAAGTAGCCTCTCTTGCTGCTAGTAGAATAGCCCAAAGATATTTAGATGAAGGTAATATAAAAGAGTCTATAAAATATTATAAGAGGCTATTAAAAGCAAATAAACAATATTTAATAAAAGATAAAGAATATGCATATAATCTAGCTAAACAACTAGCAAAAAACAATGCTTATGAAATAGCTATACAAATAGGAGATGCTTTATTAAAAACTTTAAAAGATGATGATATTTTATACGAACCATTATTATATAATCTAGCTGAATGGTCTTATAAAGCAGGACAATATCAGCAAACAAAAAAATATATAGATTTATATACAAAGCAATTTCAATTTGGAGATTATATAGATCAAATAAAATCTTTAAAAAACAAAATTTTATTTCAAATTCCAGATAATAACACCACTCTAATGCTACAAAGATATAATAACATCATAAAAAACTACCCTGATACAAAATTAGCAAAAATAGCTTTAATTAAAAAAATAAACTTATTATATAAACTAAAAAAATATACAGATATACTAGCTCTATCAAATAAAATAATGGATATTAATAAAACTTTAGTAATAAATAGCGCTAAAAATACTGTCATTGCAGATTTAAAAGCAAAAAAATGTAATACAGCTATAAAATATTATAAAGAATACAATATAACACTAGAAAAAAAATATGATGAATATCTATATGAATGTGCTTATAAAGTAAGAGCTTTTAATATTGCATCTCAAGTATGTAACAAATACTTACTTTCTGATGATAAAACAGCACTTAAATGGCTAAAAAATAAAGCAAAAGTGTTTGAAGCTCAAAATGATTATCAAAAACTAGCACTTATTATAGATGATATATGTCAATTACAAAAAACAAACTGCTATAAATGGAAATACAAACAATTTTTTGCATATTACAACCTAAATAAACCAAAACAATTTTTAAAAATAGCATCAGAATTAATAAATAAAGATAATATTCAAAATATAGATATTTTTATGAAAGTAGTTTTATATGCTAAAAATACAGATAATACTTTATTAGCATATACTTATTCTAAAAAAATATTGCAACTACAAAAAAAATACAATACTTTTGTACAATCACCTTATATAGATTTTGTATTTGTAAATAGTGCTAAAAAATTAAATAAAAAAGATGAAGCTATTAAAGCTCTACAACATTTAATAACACTAAATATTGATGATGAAAGCAAAGCAAGAGCTTATTATATGTTAGCATCAATGACTGCAAATAAACAATACCTACAAAAATGTATAAAATTAAAAAATTCAAAAACATGGGCACCTTTATGTAAAGATGCATTGGAGTTATACTAATGAATCCAAAAGCTGTCGCTATGAAATATAAAGCTTATGAAGACCATGCACCAAAAGTAATAGCAAAAGGTAGTGGTGAAATAGCAAAAAAAATTATTCAAAAAGCAAAAGAATTTGATGTCTCTATCTTTCAAAATGCTGAACTTACGGATATGTTAATGAATGTAGAAATTAATGAAGAAGTTCCAGCTGAATTATATAAGGCTGTTGTAGAAGTTTTCATCTGGTTACATAAAACTGAACAAAAAGCTCAATTATCTAAATAAAAAAAGAACTAAGAAAAAATCTTAGTCCATAGCGTTTGGATCAAGAGGAACTTTATTGTCTTTTGGAGTTACCATCCAGAAATGTCTTACTTCACTTCTAAAGTTATCAAGTAAGAATTTTGCTTTTTTAGAATGAGTAGCATTATAATATTCTACTAATCTTTTTTTCAGATATAGTTTTGCTTTTTCATTTTCATCTGTATCAATTCTTTTAATATCGATTAATTCTGGATTAATATTATCAATTAATGTATGTTCTTTATCATATACAAATGCAATACCACCTGTCATACCAGCACCAAAGTTTACACCAGTTTTTCCAAGGATTATAACTTCTCCACCAGTCATATATTCACATGGATGATCACCTGTACCTTCTACGATAGCAACTGCTCCAGAATTTCTTACAGCAAATCTCTCACCCACTTGTCCAGCGATGAAAAGTTTACCACCTGTTGCACCATAAAGACAAGTATTTCCACCAGCAGATAAGTTTTCACCTTGAGTAGGTGGAACGATTACTATTT
>Ga0256843_1001419_pt1 | contig 18948 bp, 17 predicted proteins | sample AlvinellametaG_FD_191572 | JGI IMG/M metagenome (GOLD analysis project Ga0256843, IMG submission 191572) | Pompeii worm associated microbial communities from hydrothermal vent at the East Pacific Rise, Pacific Ocean - Alvinella | ecosystem: Host-associated > Annelida > Integument > Unclassified ... | reverse complement strand
TCTATCAGTGATTCTGCAGATATGGACGCAGGATTTAACTTTGAAGAGTTTGTTGAGAGCTCTGCAAAGGTGAGTGCGGAGTTTTTAATGAAGATGATAGATAGGTTGGCAAAAGCATAATGGGTGTTAAACTCTCAAAGAAAATTATGTCGCGTCTTGGTAAGACAAATGCCGAGTTTGAACTTATAGAAGAGGGTGATAAGATACTTGTCGGTCTCTCTGGAGGTAAAGACTCGCTTACTATGATTCATGCTATGAAAGAGCAGCAGCGTCGTGCTCCATTTAAGTTTGAATTTTTAGCAGTAACTATCAGCTATGGAATGGGAGAGGATTACTCAAACCTTGCAGCACATTGTAAGGAGCATGATATTCCTCACATTATTCATGAGACACAGACTTATGATCTTGCAAAAGAGAAGATACGCAAAAACTCCTCTTACTGCTCATTCTTTTCACGTATGAGAAGAGGTTACCTATACTCTGTAGCCCAAGAGCATGGATGCAATAAAGTAGCCCTCGGACATCACATGGATGATGCAGCAGAGAGCTTTTTTATGAACTTTATCTATAATGGACAGATGCGAAGTCTAGCTCCAAAATATAGAGCTGAGAATGGTCTTATAGTCATCCGTCCGCTTATTCAGATGCGTGAGCGTCAATTGCGTGCTTTTGTGGTTGATAATGGCATTGAAGCCATTGGTGATGAGGCTTGTCCGGCTATGCGTTTTGATATTAAAGCTCCACATGCCAGAGAGAGCACAAAGCAGATGCTCGCAGAGATGGAGCAGAAGTTTCCAGATCTCTTTACCTCACTCAATGCCGCTTTTAAAAATATCTCTGTTGAGAGCTTTTTTGATAAAGAGAAGTTCTCTCTTTAGTTTTTTTCCTCGTTTGTATCTCCTCATTCCCAACGTCCCCGTTGGGAATGCATACTGAAATCCAAACAACAATGAAATAGTAGAAACTGATGTATGAATTCCCAAGCTGGAGCTTGGGAACTAGAAAAGCTACTCTAGCCACTCAAAGTCACATGACTTACAGTGGTGGAGTTTGTTAAAGTTTTTCTCTTTACCCTCTACAATTACTTTTGGATTTTGAGATACCTCTATCTTTTGTGAACAACACTTTGGACAGGCGTGTAGCTTACACTCCCTCTCTTTTTGCTCTTGGAGTCTCTCTGTAAATTCCGAAGCGAGTATTCCTCCAGGAATGGCTACAAAACCGATACCAAGCAAAGAGATAACGGCTGTTATAAATTTTCCCTCGGCAGTAATTGGGTACATATCTCCATACCCTACGGTTGTAAGGGTTGCTACTGCCCACCAGAGAGTCTGAGGAATGTTGCTAAAGACATCGGGCTGTGCATCATGTTCTATACCATAGATGACAAATGCAAGCATTACTAAAATAATAAGAGTATAGACAAATAGTACACCAAACTCCTCTTTTTTGTCTTGAATTATCTCCCGTAGTGTATGGAGAAAATGGGCATATTTTCTCATTCTAAAGAGTCGAAATACACGTAGAAGTCTTAAAGCTCGAACAAAAGAGTTGTTTAAATCAAATCCCATCAATATATATGGTGCAATAGCCAATAAATCAATAAGTGCATAAGGGGAGAAAATATATCGAATTTTTCCTCGAAAACCTCTATATGGTGTTACAGCTCCTGAAGCATAGAGACGAAGAGTATACTCAAAAATAAAAAAAAGCATAATTACATTGTTAAGCGATTCAAAGAGAGTTCCATACTCTTTTGCATAGCTCTCTACACTCTGTAGCATCAGTATTAAAATACTTGTAATTATCATAGAGTAGATGAAGATATTAAACCAGTAAGAGGCTCTGTTTGTAGAGGGTTCCTCTAAGAGTATATAGAGTCTTTTTTGTAGTGTCAAGATTGCTCCTCTTCTTCTTCATAAATTACAGCAGTATCTGCAAGCAGGTCATGCAGGGCACGCTTATCTTTTCTAAAAAAAACCATTAAAAATCCTATACCTAAAAGTAGGGTTGATGGAATATAGCCAAGTGAACGTGTGATAGCTTGCTTATTTGTAATATCATTAAATTTTTTTGCATCTACTATCTTGATGTGAAGTAATTTTTTCCCAGGTGTAGCCCCTCGCCACTTATCCCAAAATATAATCGTTACAATAAGCACGGATATCTCAAAAATAAGTTCCCAAGTAAACGAAGTATGCGGTTGATGATCAAGTGCGTGAGGGTTACCACTCATTGCTAGTTGTATGTTTTGTTGGTATTGTTCGAAGTCAAACCAGTTGCCATCACTTAAGAAGTAGATGACTATTCCAACTGGCAGGGCTAAAAAGAGGGTGTCAAGAAAAGAAGCTACGAAGCGAACCCAAAAGCCCGCATATCGTACCTCTTTGTTAGACATGGTAGTTTGGTGCTTCTTGTGTGATGATTACATCATGAACATGGCTCTCTTTAAGACCAGCAGATGTAATCTCTACAAACTCTGCTTTGTCCCAGAATGCTTCAATGCTCTCACTTCCACAGTAACCCATAGAAGAACGAAGTCCACCCATCATCTGATGAACGATTCCAGCGATGCTTCCACGGAAAGGTACACGACCCTCAATTCCCTCAGGTACAAGTTTATCTGCTGCTGTTCCCTCTTGGAAATATCTGTCGTTTGAACCTTTTTGCATAGCACCGATACTACCCATACCACGGTATGATTTGTATTGACGTCCTTGGAACATGATAGTCTCACCTGGTGATTCTTCTGTACCTGCAAGAAGACTTCCTGCCATAATACAGCTAGCACCTACTGCTAAAGCTTTAGCAATATCTCCAGAGTACTTAACACCACCATCAGCGATAACAGGTACACCATGTTTTCTAGCAGCTGCAGCACACTCATCGATTGCAGAGATTTGTGGAACACCAACACCTGCTACGATTCTAGTTGTACAGATAGAACCTGGCCCGATTCCAACTTTTACACCATCAGCACCAGCTTCTATAAGAGCTTCTGTAGCTTCAGCAGTTGCAATGTTACCTGCGATTACATCTACCTCTAAAGACTCTTTGATAGCTTTTACAGTATCTAAAATTCCTTTTGAGTGACCATGTGCAGAGTCTAACACGAGTACATCAGCACCAGCATCAACAAGTGCTTTTGCTCTATCCATCTGGCCAACACCAATAGCCGCACCAACTACAAGACGACCAAAGTCATCTTTGTTAGAGTTAGGATACTCAATGCGCTTTTTAATATCTTTAATAGTTACAAGCCCTTTTAAGAAACCATCTTCATCGATGATAGGAAGCTTTTCAATTTTGTTTTGGTGCATAATATCTGCTGCTTCATCAAGACTGATTCCCTGTTTTGCAGTAATAAGTGGCATCTTTGTCATTACTTCATCTGCACGTTTACGCATATCTTTCTCAAAACGCATATCGCGGTTTGTAAGGATTCCAAGAAGTTTGTTGTGACCATCTACAACAGGTACACCTGAGATTTTAAACTCTTTCATCAATGCTTCTGCATCTGCTAAAGTTGCATCAGGGTGAACATAGATAGGGTCGATGATAATTCCACTCTCACTCTTCTTAACTTTTTTAACCTGCTTGCATTGAGTCTCAATGTCCATGTTTTTATGGATGATTCCAATTCCACCAAGTCTAGCCATTGCAATAGCAGCACGGTATTCAGTTACTGTATCCATTGCAGCTGATACCATAGGGATTTTTAAGCTGATATTACGTGTTAGTTTAGTTTCAAGAGAAACCTCTTTTGGTAGAACTTCAGAGTATTGTGGTACTAAGAGTACATCTTCAAATGTTAGGGCGCGTTTACGAATTCTCATGGTTATCCTTTTGCAGAGTATATACGAAGTAAAATGTTTAAAATTTTTGGATTATACCTTTTTTGTGGTTAAAAACCGGTTAAAAAGTAGTAAAATCCAAAAACATAAATTGTGAAAGCAGTATGATTATGACTACTAAAATAAACGGAAAAATGTGGCTTTTAAAGACCCACGGTTGGATGCCAAAAAAGACTTGATTTACACCACGAAAACCAAGCCACAGACCTAAAAATGCTTTGAGTGAAAGTGCCATCTGAAATGTGCTCATCCCTTCAGGTGCTATTTCACCAAAAACCTGTGTAAAGAGGTACATTCCAGAGAGTACTGCAACAATGAGTGCTTTTGGAACCACTTTTCGCACATGCATCATAATAGCTTCACGTGCTTTTTTATGTTCCTCATCGGAGAGACTCTCTTTCATTTTTGACATAAAGAGATTGTCTGTAAATAGAAAGCCTCCGTAGATAAAGACAGCAAAGATGTGAATTGTATGAATGATTGTGTATAAAATTACTTATCCTTTTTAGATGCTTTTCTAAAGAGGTGGTAGTTTTCAGCCTCAAGCATATCTTCTACATAGCCAGCTACACACTTTGTACAGTTTGTCCAGATACCAGATGGAAGACGAACCTCAAGTTTTTTCTTCTCACGAAGTTTAATAATCTTTCTTGGTGAGAGTACTTTTGTAACAGGTGCAAAGTCAACATCTGTTAAGTCGATATCATCTTTATAAAAAATAGTCTGTTTTTTAAAGTTTCCCCAACCAGGTATACCATCTTCAGTATAAGGAACTTCATGTCCATTTTTGAACTTAACCATCATCTTATAGTGTGAATCTTCAAACACCTGAGAGACTTTTCCTTTACCAAAGACCAAACCATAGAGCTTGTCTTTTACCTTTACATCGTCAAAATATGCCATTTCTTCTCCTTTATTTTACGCTTACAACATTATGCTTTATAAGCAACTTCACGCTCTAGTGAGAGTGCACCATCAAAGAGTGTCTGCTCATCATAAGCTTTTGCGATAAGTTGCAATCCGACAGGCATACCATCACTGTTTTTTGTAATTGGCAGTGAGAGTGCAGGTAGACCGGCAAGGTTTACGCTGATAGTGTAGATATCACTCAGGTACATATCCATCGGTTTTGCAAGCTCACCAAATTTTGGTGCAACTGTTGGAGCTACGGGAGAGAGAATGAGATCTACCTCTTCAAAGATTTTTGCATACTCATCTTTGATAAGGTGACGCGTCTTTTGTGCTTTTACATAGTAGGCTTCATAATAACCACTAGAGAGAACAAAGTTTCCAAGTAAAATACGACGTTTTACTTCATCACCAAACCCTTCACTACGAGTGTTATAGAAGGTCTCTTCTAGGTTTTTACCCTCTACTCGGTTTCCATAACGTATGCCATCATAACGAGCAAGGTTTGTTGTTGCCTCAGCTGTAGCTGTAATGTAGTATGCTGAGATGTCATACTTCGCATCCATCATCTCACGCTCAACTATCGTATGCCCTGCAGCTTTGAGTGCTTCTATCGCTTTTGCGTAAGCATCTTTTACATCTTGGCTTGCATTTTCTATATACTTAGGAAGTACGGCAATAGTGAGCTTTCTATCTGCATTGAGGTTTGGAGTAACTTTGTCATCACGCATAGCATTTGTAGAGTCTTTTTCATCGCTTCCGCTGATGATGTCATACAAAATCGCCGAATCTTCAACATTTTGTGTCATTGGACCGATTTGATCAAGGCTTGATGCATAGGCCCCCAAACCATAACGGCTGACTCTTCCATAGGTAGGCTTCATACCAACGATACCACAGTAGGCTGCCGGTTGGCGAATAGATCCACCTGTATCGCTTCCAAGTGCTGCAATAGCAAGCCCTGCACCAACAGCAGCAGCACTACCACCACTACTTCCACCTGGAACTCTGTCACTTGCATGAGGATTTTGTGTTTTACCATAGAAGCTTGATTCTGTAGTAGAACCCATAGCAAACTCATCCATATTAACACGACCAAATGGAGAGAGACCAGCACTAAGCATCTTCTCAATAACCGTTGCATTGTATGGCGCGATGTAACCTTGAAGAATCTTACTTCCTGAAGTTACAGACCAATCTTTTACCTGGATATTGTCTTTGATGGCAATAGGTACACCATCAGCTACATTGTTAACATCTATATATGCGTTGAGCTCTTTATTTGCTTCAATTTTAGCATGGAGTTCTTTTTTAAATTTGTTTAGTTCATCTTTGCTCAGTGCAAGTGCTTCTTTTAGTGTTATCATCCTCTATCCTCTTAAAACTATTTATATCTCTTTACAAAAAATATCCCTACAGCTACAAGTGCAAAGATAGCACCTATAGAGCCGATGACAAAAGTGAGTGTTACAGGCTCGCTAAAGTTAGGCACCTACAACTTCCTCACATCTTTTACAGACTTTATCTTCTTCATCAGATTGATATTTCCAACATCTAGGACATTTGTGTTGTGTCGCTTTTGCTATTGTAAATGTATCATCACCAACTTTAAAGCTACCAAGTGCATCCTCTTGAGGCTTATCTTCATAGATACCTGAGACAACGAACCAATCTTCAGCATCTGTTTTGTTCATATCTAGAACAGTTTTTGACTCTGTGTAGATAATAAGCTCTAGAGTTGCTTTAATGATTTTCTCTTTTTTAAGTCCATCAACGATAGCACCAAAACCTTCACGAGCTTTGACCATATACTCTGCATCAAATGGTGCTTCTATTGCGTCAAGTGCTGTGTATGTCATATCGAAGATATCCTCAGCATCTTGCTTGATGATAGCTGGAGCATTATCAACAATCTCATCAGCTGTGTAGGTTAAAATCGGTGCCATAAGTGTAAGGAGTGTTTTTGTAATCATAGCCATTGCACTTTGACTTGCACGACGACGAGAAGAGTCTTTGGCATTACAGTAGAGATTATCTTTTGTCATATCAATATACATACCGCTAAGCTCGTTAACGATGAAGTTATTGAGTGTACTCATACCATTTACAAAGTTGTACTCACTAAACTGTTTATGTACTTCACTTAAAACACGACTTGCTTCACTGAGTATCCATTTATCTAAATCACCCATAGCATCTACTGCTGTAAGCTCTTCTAGGTCATTAATGTTTGCAAGCATAATTCTAAATGTATTTCTGAGTTTTCTATAGCTCTCAGAAGTCTGTTTTAAGATACCTTGAGAGATTTTAAGATCCCCTTGGTAGTCAGATGATGCAACCCATAGACGTAAAATCTCACTACCATACTCTTTGAGTACTTTCTCAGGTGCGATAACATTGCCTTTAGACTTAGACATCTTCTCACCTTTCTCATCTACAGTGAAACCATGTGTAAGAACACCTTTATATGGTGCTTTGTGTTGTACTGCTGATGAGAGGAAGAGTGATGATTGGAACCATCCGCGGTGTTGGTCTGAACCCTCTACATATAAGTCAGCCGGATACTCTCCTGCATCATAGTTGCGAGATTTAAGAACTGAGTTCCATGTTGAACCAGAGTCAAACCATACATCTAAGATATCTGTTACTTTTTCAAGCTCTTCTGGTTTGTATTCACACCCAGGGTAGAGGAGCTGTGCAATATCCATAGAGTACCATGCATCACTCCCTTGCATCTCAAAGATCATCGCTACAAAGTTGAGTACTTTCTCATCTAAGAGTACTTCGCCAGTAGCTTTGACTCTAAAAAATGCAATAGGCACACCCCAGTCACGCTGACGTGAAATACACCAGTCAGGACGGTTCTCAACCATAGAAGTAAGACGTTTACGACCAGTTTCAGGAATAAACTGAGTCTTTTCAACTTCACTGAGTGCAATTTCACGAAGAGTTTTGTCCTCCAGCCCAGGCTGCCCTCTCTCGCTTCGCGATTCACCTTGTCCCTCAGGTGTTCCATCAACAGAGATAAACCACTGTTTTGTAGCACGGTAGATAAGTGGTGTATGACTTCTCCAACAGTGTGGGTATGAGTGTATAAATTTATCTACTTTAAGTACTGCCTCACCCATTAACTCAATTAAATCTTCGTTCGATTTAAAGATATGACGACCAAGGAAATTCTCAGCATTTGGAATGAGTTTCTCTCGTACAATCGTTTCATCATAACATCCAGTCTCATCAACCGGCATAACAACCTCTAAGTTGTAAACCAGTCCGACACGGTAGTCATCTTCACCATGACCAGGAGCCGTGTGTACACAACCTGTACCATTATCTACAAGTACATGCTCACCAAGAACCAAGCGAGATTCTCTGTTATTTAGTGGGTTGATAGCTACGAGGTTTTCAAACTCTTTTGCATCAAACTCTTTAGCTACTGTTCCACTTACTACGCCACTCTCAACAAGTGAGTTTAGAAGTTCCTTTGCTACGATAAAACCATCAGTAGTAAGAACATACTTCTCGTTAGGATTAAGTGAGATACCTGTATTTGCAGGGATAGTCCAAGGTGTTGTTGTCCAGATAACAGGTGCTGCTTTACCTGTAATGCCAAGTTTTGCTTTTGCATCATCATTTAACTCAAATGCAATGAAGATTGAGTAGTCTTCTTTGTCTTCATACTCAACTTCTGCTTCTGCAAGAGCAGTTCTCTCTGCCCATGACCAAAATACAGGTTTACTGCGTTCAATCAAGAGACCTTTTTTCGCAACATCACAAAGAGTACGGAAAATATTTGCCTCAAAACGATAATCCATTGTTACATAAGGCTTTTCCCAATCAGCGATAATTCCAAGTGTTTTAAACTCATCTCTTTGGATATCTACAAATTTTGCAGCGTGTTCACGGCAAAGTTTGCGAATCTCAGCAGTTTCAAGCTGCTCTTTTTTCTTCTTCCCGCCAAGTTTCTTCTCAACCTGTTGCTCGATAGGTAGTCCATGACAATCCCAACCCGGAGTAAAACGAACAGATTTCCCAGAGAAGTAGTTATGTTTAATGATAATATCTTTGAGTACTTTGTTGAGTGCATGACCGATGTGAATATGCCCATTTGCATAAGGAGGTCCATCATGGAGTGTAAAGCTCTCTGCACCTGCGCGCTTTTGTTTCATCTTATGATAAACTTTTTTCTCATCCCACGCAGCATAGCGTTTTGGTTCGTTGTTTATCAGGTTACCGCGCATTGCAAACGAAGTTGTTGGTAAAAGTAGTGTCTCTTTGTAGTCCATTTTTGCCTCAAATTTTTGATTAATAAAGTGGTGGATTATATCTTTAATCTGTTTAAAAGCTTATAAAAGTGATATAATAGTCAAAATCAAATCTCTAAAAAAGGCTCTTAAAGCTCATGAAATTACATCTTATATTTATAGGTAATAAGTTTATCTATAACCAATCTCTTAAAGAGTATATCGTTAGAAATGTAGAGAGAAACAGTGGTTTTATAGACTCCTTGGTCCATTTTAAAGAGAGTGACAACTCTCTTTTTCTATATATAGAAGAGGAGCTCAATGCAAAGCACAGAACGATTATAGTCACGTCAAAAACAAACTTCTCTACGATAGGTAAACTTATATGTACCGCAACAAGTGATAATCAGGTTTTAAAAGAGGGGATGCTTATTCCTCAAAAAGCTTCTGTATTTGAGGATAGATCGTATCTTTTAGAGTATAAAGGCTCTATGGTAAATGTAATACAGATAGATGAGGGACAAAAACTGCCACAGCTTCTTTTAAGAGATGAAGGGGCAAAAGCAACAGTACATATCTTTGATGAAGATAGAGAGGGTGTAAAAAATATATTGCACCCTATAGCACAGACCTATGATGTAAAGTTTGATACGACAGAGATTGTAAAGGGGTGGTTACGAGTTGATATTAGTAGTAATAAGTATGGTGAGATAAGCAACTTTATTCATGCCTCTAAAAATCTGCTTCCTAAAAAACTTATTCCCTCAGCAGATATCATTGAGTATATTATTGAGAGACTCTCATCAGAGGGTAAAAAGATAAGTTTTGCCGAGAGTTGTACAGGAGGGCTGTTAGCTTATATGTTTACAAAGCATAACGGAGCATCCAAGATACTTGATGGTTCATTGGTAACCTATTCAAATGCACTCAAAGAGAATTGGTTGGCAGTATCTGCAGAGGTTTTAGAGAGTGTAGGGGCTGTGAGTGCTGAGGTGGTTCGTGAGATGAGTGAGGGGGCTCTTAATGTGAGTGGTGCAGACTATGCACTCTCCATTAGCGGTATAGCAGGAGATACGGGAGGTAGTGAGCTTAAACCTGTAGGTACTGTTTATATTGGTGCTCGAATGGCAGACAAAAATATTGAAGAGCATCTTCTCTTTCACGGAGATAGAAATTATGTGCAGCATCAGAGTGCTTTATATGCTGTAAAAATGCTCTTACTTTTGGATATTGAGACTTTTTTCTAAATTTATGTAGATTTTTCTTGACATTCAAAAAGTATTTGTCTATAATTTCGGCCTCTTAACAAAGAGAAGACAAAATGTCTCGTTAGCTCAGCTGGTAGAGCACGTCACTTTTAATGATGTGGCCGATGGTTCGAATCCATCACGGGACACCATTTATTTATTAAATGGGCGCTTAGCTCAGTTGGTAGAGCGCTACCCTTACAAGGTAGATGTCACTGGTTCGAGTCCAGTAGTGCCCACCATTTATTTACGGTTGCGGTGGTAGTTCAGTTGGTTAGAATACCTGCCTGTCACGCAGGGGGTCGCGAGTTCGAGTCTCGTCCACCGCGCCATACATTTAATAATAATAACCTTGTTATTGAAGAAAGTGACCCTTTCGTCTAGTGGCCAAGGACACTATCACTTCATGGTAGTAACAGAGGTTCAAATCCTTTAGGGGTCGCCATAATTGGTGTTGTTATTTCCCATTTTAGATGGGCGCTTAGCTCAGTTGGTAGAGCGCTACCCTTACAAGGTAGATGTCACTGGTTCGAGTCCAGTAGTGCCCACCATTTATTTACGGTTGCGGTGGTAGTTCAGTTGGTTAGAATACCTGCCTGTCACGCAGGGGGTCGCGAGTTCGAGTCTCGTCCACCGCGCCATCTTTTTTTGTTTATCTGCACTTAATTTTAACTATATACTCCAAGCTTCCAAAGCTATAGAAGTGTCCTCCGTTTAAAATCTAAGAACAGAATACACAAAAATCCACTTTGCCGACATAGCTCAGTTGGCTAGAGCAGCTGATTTGTAATCAGCAGGCCCGGGGTTCAAATCCTCGTGTCGGCACCACTTCTTCTAGATTATCTCATTTAAAATATTTTCATCATCTATTCTTGTCCTTGAACTTTTTTGTATTGCATTTAAAATTTGTTGGAGCCTATTTAGAACAATAGTTGGAGATTGTGTGATATCAAATGCATCAATTGCTATGCAAGATGTTGTATTGTTAAAAAGTAAATCGAGTGAATGTAGAAGATTTTGAGAAGCTTTGAATGAATTATTATGATTTGTATGTACAAAGTTTATAAAATAATGATTCTCATCAATTTTTAAGAGGTGGTCTGAGATTCGGACTATTTTTCCTAGTTTATCTACAGGTAAATCTTCTTCATGGTACAAAATAGCAAAGGTTGAATCTATTTTATACCGCTTATAAGAGTAGTACGCTTTATTTATCTCTATCTGTAATCGATTTTTTATTTTTTTATCCACTATCTCTTCTCCTTACACAAAACTCTTCGTTCCACTTCTATCATACATATCTTTATATCTAAAAGTGATGAGGTTTTGCATGATGGCAAAGAGAACCATAAAGTTTAAAAAACTACTTCCTCCATAGCTAAACATAGGTAAAGGGACACCAACAACCGGTGCATAACCGATGGTCATAGAGATATTTACTCCCATATATATAAAGATCATAAAAGAGATGGCAACGGTGACTACTTTGATGTAGTAGTCTTTGTTAAAGACTGCAAGGCTCAGTAGGTGGAGGATGAGCATTACATAGAGTAAAATGAGTGCTAAAGCACCTAAAAAGCCTGTTCTCTCTACTACAAAGGCGAAGATAAAGTCACTTGTAGCAATTGGGAGAAACTTCATCTGTGTCTGTGTCGCTTCATCTCTGTCTTTTCCTGTCCATCCGCCACTTCCTATGGCGATAATAGATTGCTGAACATGGTAAGAGGGCTTCTCACTTAAAAAGTCTTTTATACGCGTCTTTTGGTAGTCATGCAGACCATACTCATAGACGATAGGGGAGAGCAGAAGAATAGCTCCGACAATAGTTGCAACTATCTTCCAGTAGATTCCTACAAAAAATAAAACTCCATAACCAATGAGCAGCAGAACAAGAGCAGTTCCAAGGTCTGGCTCTTTTGCTATGAGAATAAATGGCAGTAGAATGTAGAAACTAATGCGTAAAAAATCTTTAAGTCTGTATCCTCCAAGAGGTGGCGGATTTTTGTTAATGAGATAGGCAAGCATTAGAATGAGTGCAGGTTTTACAAACTCTGATGGTTGAATAGTTGCATTGATAAAGGGAATCTCTATCCAGCGCTGTGCACCAAGTCGTGCATGCCCAAAGAACTCTACAGCAAGTAAGAGTGCTATATTTATCCAGTATATAAATGGGATAAGCCAACTCATACGTCTAATAGGTAGTAAAAAGACTACCAAAAAGGCTAAAACAGCTACTCCCACATAGGCTGTCTGTTTTTGAGCTAGAGCCGGTACTGCTTCACCAATAAGCCAGTTGGACATAAGAACCAAAGGTATGATAAGAATGATAGAAAAAAAGTCAAATTGTGATAAAATACTCTTATCAAATCTCCACAAGTTTGTAACTCCAAAATTAAATTATTGTGATTGTATCATAAAGGAAATAACAATGAGAAACACGCAAGAGTATGTATGTAGTATGCCCCAAAGATTAGACACTTTTTTAGCACAAGAGATAGGGCAGACTCGTTCACAGGTAGCACAGCTGATAAAACAGGAGTGTGTCTATATAGATGGTAAAAAGGTTTCTCGTCCGGGTGTTAAACTAAAGAGTGGACAAAATGTAAAAGTAGAGTTTCCCGAAGCAAAAGTAGAAGAGGCACAAGAGGTCGATTTTGATGTTGAGGTTCTTTATGAGGATGATGATGTTTTAGTAATCAATAAGCCAAGTGGAGTAACAGTTCACCCAGCACCAAGTGTAAAAGAGCCAACTTTAGTAGATTGGTTGAAACATAAAGGAGTTCGTCTCTCGACTATAAGCGGAGAGGAACGTCATGGGATTGTACACCGTCTAGACAAGGGTACAAGCGGTACTATGGTGGTTGCAAAGAATAATGAAGCGCATGAATTTCTCTCTGCACAGCTCCAAGATAAGAGTATGGGGAGATATTATTTAGCTGTTGTTACCCCTCCTTTAAAAGATGATGTTACAATAGTAGAGTCAAACATAGGACGAAGTGCACATAACCGTCTTAAGATGGCTTGTGGATTGGACCATGGCAAATATGCAAAGACAATGTTTAAACATTTGGCACTCAGTGGTGATGAGAAGACAGAACTTATCGCCTGTAAACTCTTTACCGGAAGAACACATCAGATACGTGTTCATTTAGAGAGTTTAAATAGACATATACTGGGTGATCATATCTATGCAAAGACGCCTAAAGTAGAGAAATCGGAACGAATTTTGCTGCATGCATATCTGATTTACTTTATTCATCCTACTACAAAAGAGAGAGTATATTTTCATGCAGAGTTTGATGCAGTGATGAAAGATACAATTGAGAAAAAATTTGATTTGGAGATTTTAAATGAAGTTATTACCCCTGAGTATATTATGCACAGCTTCACTACTGATTCTTAGTGGATGTAATGCTACATCCCCTAAACCAGCAGAGAAAGCTACTATAGACTCTTCCCTCCCTGTTATTACTTTAACAAAAAAGGGAATTATTGCAGATATGAAGAGTATCGCTTTTGAGTGGAAAAGTATTAAAGACCCTAGAGTTTTAGGTATCTATATCTATAAACGTACACCTAAAGATGAAGATCAAAGTAAACTAGAGTACTACGATACTATCAGTAGTCGTTTTAAGACACACTATGTTGATACTGATGTCCAACCAGATACAAGATATAGTTATGCCTTTAAAACATTCTCAAAAGATGCCGAGGGTGAGTTAAGTCCTGTTTATAATGTAAATACGCTTCCTGTCCTTCAATCAGTCTCATGGATTCACTCTATTGCAGGTCTTCCAAGAAGTGCAAAAATCATCTGGAGACCTCATATTAGCGAGCGTGTAAAGGCTTATATTATTGAGAGAAAAGCCTTTGAAGATGATGCATGGAAAAAGATTGCTGAGGTGAATGGACGTCTGAATGCTGAGTATATTGATGAGGGACTAGAGGATAATCATGTATACCTCTATAGAGTAAGAGTAGTGACATTTGATGGACTTGTTTCCACACCGTCACAGATTGTTAAAGTTGTTACAAAATCTCTTCCAAAGAGTGTCCAAAATATCAAAGCATCGAAAAATCTTCCAAAGAAGATTGAAATTAGTTGGAATACAAACAAACCAAAGGATTTTGCAGCTTTTAATCTCTACAGAGGAGAGGATATTGACAGCTCGTTTGAGCTAATAGCAAAACTTCAAAGTAATAAGTTTGTAGATAAGATTAATGAAGATGGAAAAGTCTATTTTTATGCAGTAAGTGTTGTAGATAAAGATGGACTTGAGAGTGAGTATGAGAAGAATAAAGTTATGGGTATGACACTCAAAAAGCCAAAGGCACCCGTAATTTTAGAGAGTCACTTCGATGGTTCAAAAGTCTTTATAGATTGGGATGAGGGCGATCATAGAATTAGACAGTATGTTGTTGTAAGAAAGCATAAGCAGGGTTGGTTCAAAGAGAACATCAAAGAGTTTAAAGGAATCAAAAAGACAGAGTTTGTTGATAGTAATATTTTGCCAGACAGCAAATATACCTATGTAGTTTATGGTGCTGACAAGTATGGAATTGTATCAAAGCCAAGTTCTGAGGTTATTATTACGACGCCTGAGTCAAAAAAGATTATAGAGGCTCCAAAGAGTAAAACTACTACTTCAAAAGTAGTTACAAAAAAAGCTAAAAGTACAACAACTACACAAAAGAGTAGTGAAGTTGTACAGCCAGCTGCAGATTTAGATTTAAATGAGATTTAATGCCACACCTTCATATTAAAGAGTTTAAAGAGATTTCACTACCTCAGAAGATAGATGAGGTAGCGTTTAATTTTATTGCAAATAATGCGAATCATAGTGATGAGAAACTTATCTCAACAACAGTTGATGGAGAAGATTTCTTCTTACTTGTAAAAGAGGAAGAAAACCGCTCTTTATTAAAGACAGATAAGCTAACAAGACCTGCTTCGATATACAATGTTCATAAGGCACTTAATGCCTATGCTAAAGTAGCAGATCTAGAAGTAATAGCTTCAAATGTTCCTGAATCAAAAAAGAATGTTCACCTTCAAGAGGCAACAGCTTTAAAAAAGATAGAGTATTTTGCTCAGAATTTTCCAGCTGAGAGAGAAGTCCGTATAGAGGTGGGTTTTGGCTCCGGTCGTCATTTACTGCATCAAGCTGCGAACAATCCTGATATTCTCTTTATAGGTATCGAGATTCACCGTCCCTCAATTGAGCAGGTACTCAAACAGGTAGTAATTCAAGAGCTAGATAATGTGATGGTTCTAGATTATGATGCAAGACTCTTTATGGAACTTGTTCCTTCAAATATAGTAGGAAAAATCTATGTGCATTTCCCTGTTCCATGGGATAAAAAGCCACATCGTCGTGTAATTTCTACAACTTTTATAGAGGAGGCCAGACGTGTTTTAAAAGTGGGTGGAACACTTGAACTTAGAACAGATAGTGAAAACTATTATGCCTACTCTTATGAGACTTTTATAGCCTTTAACAAAACAACACTGCATATAAACAAAAACAGAGACATCGCTGTAAGTTCCAAGTATGAAGATAGATGGAAAAAGATGGAGAAAAATATCTATGATTTAACGATGATCAATGATGAAGAGTCTCCTGCTTTAACTATTGAAGGTGATTTTAAATTTTCACAACCAAAATTATCACCTGACGCTCTTATAGCACTCCATAACAAAACAGTACGATTTGAGGGTGGATTTATTCATTTTGAGAGGGTATATTATCTTAGAGATGGTGTGATGTTACGTATCTCTATGGGTAGTTTTGATAGACCTGAGCACCTTTATCTAATAGTTAAAGAAGATTCTGTAAAATACTATCCGGAATTACCTCTTAAATCTCGAAGTAATTTAAAAGCTCATCAAGAGCTCAACAAGGTGTTAAATGGATAAAGTAATCATTGCTCAAAACTTATCACTTGCATATAATAATAATGAAACAATTATAAATAAGGCGAATTTTTCGATAGATTCTGGAAGTTTTGTCTTTATAACAGGTGCGAGTGGTAGTGGAAAGTCCACATTACTGAAGTCACTCTATGGTGCTTTAAAACCTATAGAGGGAAGTCTTGTTGTTGGAGGCGTAGAGCTACGTGGAGTCTCCTCTTCAAAATTAAACTTTTTAAGAAAGCATCTTGGAATTGTCTTTCAAGATTATAAACTTGTAAAAGAGTGGACGATTGAGAAAAATATTATGCTGCCTCTTATTATTAATGGTTATGAGAAGAGTATTACACAAAATCAGGTCGATTCTCTTTTAAAACATGTACGGCTAAAACATCAAGCCGGGAAGTATCCGCTTGAACTCTCAGGGGGTGAACAGCAGCGTGTTGCAATGGCACGAGCTCTAGCTCACAACCCTATAGTGATACTTGCTGATGAGCCAACAGGTAACCTTGATGACTACTCTTCACAACTTATATGGAACCTCCTTGAGGGGGCAAACGAGCAGTTAAAAACGACTGTCATTGTTGTTACTCACCATATTCCAGAGGCGATGAAGGTCGATTATAAACACTACCATATTGAGTTTGGGGATGTACATGAAGTCCTTTAAAAATCACCTCTCTCTTGTTGTAGCACTACTGAGTATCCTCTTCTCAATGCAGGTCTTTATTATTGTAGATAGAGCCATTGAAGCCTATAAAGAGAATTTGGCGCAGAACTACTCTCTTGTAATTGTAAGTCAAAAAAATATTGATACAAAAGATCTACTCAAACACTCTGAATTACTTTTAGAGGTAAATCCTCTTAGTGCCGATGGAGTTATTAAAAAGCTCAATGCGGGTATTAGTAAAAAGAATATGGAGCTTTTAAAGTTAACAATTCCTAAATTTTACAAGTTGAAACTGAAGCGTTATCCGACACCAAGTGAGCTCAAAGAGTTGACACAAGAGCTGCTTAGCTATCCGTCTATTAAGAAGGTTGAGAGTTTTGCAGCTACACATGACACAACGTATAAACTGCTTTTACTCTTTAAAACAGTTATCTCTGTCTTTGCTTTTTGTGTATTTATTGTAACACTGCTGTTGATCTTTAAAGAGCTAAGAATTTGGCAGTTTAAACATAACGAGAGAATGAGCATTATGGGACTCTTTGGTGCGCCAACATGGCTGCGCTCCGCAGTACTCTTTCGACTGGCAATTGTTGATGCACTTATCGCATCGATGCTTGCATTTGTTCTCTTTACGCTTCTCTCCTCAAGTGAGTGGGTACTTCAACAGTTTCAAAATATAGGCATATCGGTTGTTGTATTTGATAAAGGTCTTGATTTTCTATTGATGTTGGGTGTCTCTGTAGTTGTCTCTACACTTTTGGCTACATTCATAGTGCTTGGTCATAAAGAAGAGGTCTGATGTATAAGATAGTTATATCACTGCTCTTGTCTATCTCTCTTTTTGCAAGTATAGATTCTAAAATAAGCAGTGCAAACTCCAAGTTGAATTCATACAGTAAGAACTACTCTAATATCAACAAGAAGATGGCTCAAACTGCTAAGGCGATATTGAAGCAAAAAAGAGAACTGATTAAACAGACAAAGTATCTTAAACGTCTCAAGGCTGAATTACTTGAGAAAGAGAAGAGCTATCAAGAGAATATAAAGCAGCTCAAGCTTCTTAAAGAGATGCAAAAAAAACTTAAACAGAAACAAAATAAGATTGAAGAGGAGCTTGTCTTTGTAATTGCACAGGGTGTTTCACTCTCTGTAATACTAGATGAAGATTACGCTCAAAGTGAAGAGTCTCTTATCGAGTTTGAGGTTTTAAAAGCGATGCTTCAAGCCTCAAAAGAGAAGGCAAAAAAGCTCTCTCAAAAGTTCTTTAAAAACTCATCTGAAATTGATGAGCTTAATTTAAAGGCGAGCTCTTTAGAGGTTGCAATTGCAAATATCGATAAAAAAAGAAAAAAACTTTTAAAGACACAAAAAGCGAATAAACGTGCACTTAAAAAGTTGGAGATTGCTAAAGCATCCTATAAAAAAGAGCTTAAAAAACTACTAAAGAGACAGAACGCTCTTAAAAAGACACTCTCTGAATTAAATATTATAAAAATTGATGAGTTAAAGCGTAAAAAAGAGGAGAGGGAGCGAAAAGAGGCATTTAAAAAGAAAAAAATTGTCTTAAATGAGAAACTTCCAAAGGTGAAAAAACATGGAAGCTCCTATCAAAGTGTCAAAACTATTCGTTATCGTGGGCGAAAAACAATAGCACCACTCAACTCTTATAAAATTACTAAAAAGTATGGAACATATACTGATCCGATTTACGGGATTAAGATTTTTAATGAGTCAATCTCTTTAAAACCGAAATATGCCAATGCAAAAGTAAAGACTGTCTTTAACGGAAAGGTAATCTATGCTGATAAAACAGCTGTTTTAGATAATATAGTTATTGTTGAGCATAAAAATGGGCTACACACTATCTATGCAAATCTCTCTAAAATTGCACCAAATATCAAGAAGGGTAAAAAGGTTAAAAGAGGAGCTGTTATTGGTCGTGTAAAAGATGAGCTTGTTTTTGAGGTAACACAAAAATCATATCATATCAATCCTATACGATTATTTAAATAGTTTTAGATATAATTGCAAAAAAATTTACTGCAAGAGAAATAATATGAACTTTATTCAAACTCGTGGCGTTGATACAAACAGACCTGAGAGTGTGACTTTT
>Ga0256843_1001418_pt1 | contig 18951 bp, 19 predicted proteins | sample AlvinellametaG_FD_191572 | JGI IMG/M metagenome (GOLD analysis project Ga0256843, IMG submission 191572) | Pompeii worm associated microbial communities from hydrothermal vent at the East Pacific Rise, Pacific Ocean - Alvinella | ecosystem: Host-associated > Annelida > Integument > Unclassified ... | reverse complement strand
ACTCTTGGAAACTAGCTTAAAGCTGTTTTGTGATACAAAGATAATAAATTTGAGATTAATTTGGAAATTAACACAGAATCTCGATACGATACTCGCAAGCTCGTATCACTCGAACTGACAAGCTTTTCGATACTCCCGAAACTTCAGGATGACTTCATTTCTTTTCGTCAAAACACTCTCACTCCCCAAATGCTTGCGGAGGAACACAGCAATATGAAAGCTTGTAATAACGATTAATTAATTGTTTATCAATATTTTACAAACATATGAAATCACCTACAAAAGTTCAGTTATCTCAAAAAAAAAACTCCGGAAATTCCGGAGTTTTTTTGAGATTAATTTGGTTTGGTTTTATTTTTTTATTTTGAAAATATGTCCTATAGAAAATCCTATAAACATATTTCTTTGACTTAAATCTTCAGTCATAGGTTCACCGGTGTCAGGATCTTTTTGAGCTGCCATTGAATAAAGAGCACTATCAGTATTGATAACGTTTAAAAAGCCCATACCTAGACTAAGCTCAGCAAAAAATCCGTTTTTAAGGTTCATTCCTAAACCTAAATTTCCTCCGAAATCAAATTTATTATAATAATCATCCATTCCCTTTTCAGCAACATCTCCGAAAAGATCAATACCATCTGCTTCCATGAGAACAGTACCATCATCTGTAGTTATTGTTCCACTATAAGTAGCACTTACAGCATATCCAAGATAAGGCCCTATAAAGGCATAAGCAGCATTGCCTAATTTAAATTTTGGAGTAAGACTAAGTTGAATATAATTAAATTCATTTTTCATATCAGTAGTCCCCGAAAATGTCATCCCATTGCTTAGTGACTGTTCGCCTTCTAAATATTTTTCAGAACCTAATTGATTGTAGGTAAGAGATAATCTTAAGTTCATGTTTTCTTTGATAGGTCTTTCGGCAAAAACACCTAAATGAAAACCTTCCCCCATATTAGCTCCGTCAGGAGTTTCAAAATTAATCTTATATCCGGATTTGGTAAAACCGGTTTTAACACCAATAATCTGTGCACTCACTGAGAATGCAAAGAAAAAAGCAATTGTTAGTAATAATAATTTTCTCATAATTTCATATTTTTTTTAGTTAATAATAAAATACTAATCAAATATAAGGAATAATAGTTACAAAAAAAAGATAAAAGTCATAAAATCTCGCTAGAAAATGACTTTTGTCTGTAAATAGAATAATTTTATTAAAATCATCTTTGCAATTTCATTGCATTAAAGCTATCTAACAGCGCATAAATATATATGTTTAAGAACTTTACAAAACAAAAAGTTCTATTTAAAATATAATTGCTAATATTTTTTAAGAATAAAAAGGATAAAATAGTCTTTTATTAAAGGAAAGAATTGCATCCGGATTGAATTACAGACGTCAAGAAATTAACAAGAAGCTGCCTCTAAAGTTATCGCCTTAATAACAGTAAAAATTTACATTGGAACCGTCCCTCTTTATCGTATGTGATTTGTAAAGAATTAATAATTGTTAAAATCAAACTTTAAAATAACGATAAATACCATCTTCGATAAAAAAAATGCCCAATTGAAACACAAAAAATGGTGTAAAATCAATTGGGCATTGAATATATCTCTCCGTAAAAACTAAGTATTGTAATCGTCTGCTTTATAAACCGCCAAGGCCAATAACAACCAGCCCAGCACAAATAAAGTTCCTCCTAAAGGTGTAACATATCCCATTTTGACTCCGGCAAAAACAATGATATATAAACTACCGGAGAAAAATATAATTCCACCTATAAAAGCATAGCCTGCCCAGGCTAGTAGTTTGCGTTGAGAAGGAATTAAAATATAAGCCAAACCTGCCGATAACAATGCTAAAGCATGATACATTTGATAACGAACCGCTTTGCCAAAAGTAATAGTTGTATGTTCTGTCAAATATTTAGCTCCACCATGTGCGCCGTAAGCTCCAATGGCTACAGCCAAAGCTCCAAATATGGCACCTGCTATAAGTATTTTTTTATTCATTAGATCAATTTTTATCAGTGAATGTCAATTTTTCTTTAATAAAAATACATGGTATTTAAAGCTTGATACAAACAGCGCCAAACCTATACCAATATACATAGGAGCCAAAAGATTTTTAGGTATCAAAGATGTTTTTCGCATAAATATGCCCAAAGAAATCATAAAAATAACTATAAAATACATTTTTTTTCTCTGGAACATAAAAATACTTACTCTTTCGGGATATTTGACAATTCTGTCAATATTTCTTTGAGCCAAGGGGCCAAATCCGAAATAAGCGATCAAAGCTCCTAAAACAATACCGCCAATTATGGCAAACATTATTTCATTTTGCGAAAATAGATGAAACCATCTTTTGGCAAAATAATTCAGTAAAATACCTACGCCTGTCCACATTAATCCGGCTACCAGAATTAATATGTTTTTATGAACCTTTAACATAACTATATTAATAAAATAATGAACCGATTATAATAATAATCATAGCGAACAACATGTTAATCGAGGCCAATTTAAACAATTGAAAATTGGTTTTATCAGAAGGTTTTACTATTCCGTAAATCGCCAGTAAGGTTGCACCGGCAGCTAAAATAATCAACAGTCGAATAAAGCCCCAGCCTATACCGAGTGAAAAAGCTGCAAAGGCAAATGAAAGGGCTGAAAGCACTGTTGAAATAGCGATAATAAAGCGTGTTTTTTTGATGCCGTATTTTTCGGCAAAAGTAGGAATGCCGGCAGTTGAATAATCTTGAAAATGCCGTATATTAAAAGTCATTATATGTGTTGGAATCCAGAATAAAATAGCAACTGCCAGCAAAATACCTACCATGTCAATTTCTCCAACTCCCAAGGCCCGTCCGGCGAGTATGGGCATACCGCCTGATATACCACCCCAGACAATTGACCAGGGGGTTCTTTGTTTTAACCAGACTGTATAAACGAGAAAATCAAAGAATAATCCACCGAATACTATTATTCCGAACAGAGGGCTTAACCAAAAAGCAATGGCCAAACCTATTACATTGAGTACAGTTCCGAAAATAATCGCTTCTTTCACCGAGATTTTTCCCGAGGGAATCGGGCGGTGTTGCGTTCTTTTCATTTTAGCATCAATCTTTCTATCATAGATCATATTATAGACTGTTGTACCACTAATAGTTAAAAATAAACTAATAGACATCAATAAAGTTGTCTCCCAACTTAAATAAGGGCATTTACTACTTACATAACCTGTAATACCGGTTAGTAACAGTAGAAAAGTTTGTTTACTTTTTATCAGTTCCCAATATAATTTTAATTTCTCTTTCATATTATTCGGAATAAAATTCGGTCGTTAAAAATTTTTCAAAAGTATGAAAAATTATTCTTTTTCTGACTCTTGTTCCTTTTCTTTTTCTTTTTCTTGTTCTGTTTGAGCTTCTTCTTGTGCTTCGGGTTGTTCTTTAACATCCTCTTTTTGAGGATCTCTGGAACATCTGAAGCCTATATTTATTTCATAAAAATCAGGCCCTGCACTATTACGTGCCCAAACGAACAAATTATATTCATAGTTTTCAAAACTTCCGCCTCTCATATAGCGATAATGCACTTTGGGATAATCATCGCCTACCCATTGCCAAACATTACCTCCCATATCATAAAGTCCGTAAGGACTTCTGTTGTCGCGTGTTTGGAAGTTTCCATATTTTTTACCGTTATAAAAACCTACAGGAGTGGTTCTGACAATTTTACAATTGAATAATTTTTTCAATTCTGATTTGTCGGCACTACCGTAGTTAGCTATACTACCGTCAATCTCATCACCCCAAGGGAAAGCTCTCTTGTCGGTTCCACGAGCTGCTTTTTGCCATTCTTTTTCGGTAGTAATTCTGTAACCGTAAAAATCGGCATAGGCTTTAGCTCCAAACCAAGTAACCATAACCACAGGGTGATTTTCAAATCCCTTATCAACTACAAACTTGTTATCAACCAGTTTGATATGTGATCCGGGTGCGCCAAAAGGCATCAACAAATAATCGCCTTCGGGAATTTTCCATTCGTGAAGATAGCCGTCAAATTTATCACCTTTGTAATGTCCTTTAATACTATCTCCTTCTATTTTTATTTTTTGAGCGGCAACCGCCTTGTTCATAAATTCAGCGTATTGTTTGTTCGTAACGTCCGTTACCATTATTTCGTAATCATAATTGACGGTATCGACATGAGAATGCATTCCGGAATAAAATGTTCCGGCCGGCACTTTTACCCATTGATCAGGATCTACACCAGTATCAATGTAATTGATCTCATCATTAACAATTACTTCTGAGCAACTTGCGAAGCCCAAACCTATAATAAATAAGATTATTAACTTTTTCATTTTATGCTTCGGTATTAAATTCATTTTTTCTCTCTATATTCAGGACAGGATTTGTAGTTTTTTCTACATCCAATTCAGGATCAGCGGCTTCTTTAGTCCAAAGGCCGTCTTTACTAAACAAATCCATTAATCTCCAAATCAAGAAGATTGCCAACGAAACCAAAATGGCTCCCAAACCAAAGTCTGTAAGCAACATGGTTGTATCAATCAATTTTTTCTGAGCTACTTCTTGTGGAACAAATAATCGTTTCATAGAATAAATCGTCATCGAAGCGAAAGCGATATCCGAACCGATGATCAATATCCAACCGAACAATTTACGTTTTTTACCTTTTAATCCGGCAATATCGGCATAATACATCAAAATAATAGTTGCAATTAAAGCCGATAAAATATGCCAGTGTCCCGTTAGGGTAATTCTTTCTTCTCGGGCAGGCCAAACTCTAAATATTTTTTCGAGTTTGATAGCCATGAAAATACCGATACCACTTACGGTAAAGTTCATAAATACCATTTGCCAAGTAGGTCCGAATTTTAGCGGATCATGGAATAAGGCTTTCAATTTTTGGAAGAAATTCGGATTTTCATAACCCAATTCTTTTGAGTTATCTTTAATCAATTTGTTCCAACTATACACTACCAACATCAAGGCAGCAAGCATCACACCTACCGATCCGATATAGATAAATGTATGAGCCATATGAGTCCAAACTACTGACCAAACACCACCGGCAATTACGATGGTTCCAATAATCATTAACGGCATGGCTATTTTGTGCAAAGTTCCTTTGAACTCTAACCAACGGCCTACAACCAAGGTAATGGCTACGGCCAAAAGTGTCAACATGATATGTAAGTGTCCGATAATGGCTTTTTGCAAGTGGGTTTTATTCGGATCTCTAATTAAGTCTTCTGCTAAAAATGTTTCGTGGCCGTTGCCCCAGAATGAACCGGTAACAGCACCATAGCCGGCAGAAATAAGCATGGCAATAATCATTACAAAAAATGCCATTCGCTCCATATCCATACCACTTTTAAAGTGTGCAAAATTCTTATCGGTTACATAGTATTCTTTTTTCCAAGGATTTACAGCAATAGCCAACAAAACACCGGTTATGAATACCAATGATTGTCCTACTAAGAATAATCCGTGAAAAGCATAGTTATGTCCCCAATATGCAAAAGCCAACCCGAATATCATAGCAGTCAAGTAACCTATGGTTACCAACAAATTGATATTTCTTTGTTCGCTTTTTCGCATTGGAATAATTGAAGTCATCATATATACTTCGATCGCTACCACCGCCAAAGCAATGGTGTGATATAACATGATAATACGGCCTGCTCTTTCTTCGGGATGCATTTCCATGCCAAGCAGTTTAACCGTTATGTCTCTGATTCCCCATTCTACCATAGGACCTGAAAGTGTTTGAAATATAGCCGTCACAATAGCAATCATGGCTATAGCAAACAAAATAAGTCCTTTTGTAGAAGTGAAAAGATATTTAAATCTATTCATAATCTTTAAAAATTTAAAATATTAATATTTAATTTAGTTTGTGCAAATCCTTCTGCTATTGCACTTACGCAATAGCAGAAAGGAATGTTAATATAATTTAAGCTAATAAAATGGTTAAATTATTAAGCTTCTGTTACTTCATCTTCGTCACTGTCAACAAATTGTCTGAATACAGGAAGAAGGAACATGATAAATAATATCAATGATAAAGTTCCTCCGATAACCCATTCAAACGAACCTCTGACAAGTGCGTTCCAGTAAGTAGCTACTGCTGAGAACAAGATGGCCATTAACATAGCGTAATAAGCCCATCGTTTTCTCAAGAATACAAACGGAATCAAGAATACCATAAGATAAGAAGCTATATAATTTCCGTAACCACCTAAGAATAATGAAAGTGTATTAGGATTATATTCAGGAGTTGATTTTTTAACCACCACTTTTTCTACGGTTTTATCTTTTCTTACGATGTCTACAGGCTCGTCAGCTTTAAGTTCATTCACTTGTGCTTGTGAAATAGTAGTAAGAGCCAAAGCATCATAATAATCCAAATTGGTAAACGGATTACCTAACGGGTTATCATAACGTTCCAAAGTAGGATTGTCGGTTAAATATTCAGGAATGAACATGAAGTAACGAACTCCGTGTTGAGCATTCATAAATACCATACCTGCAACCACACCAATGGCGGTATAGATGATAAATTTGTAGATTTTGTTTTTGATGCTGTCTTTATCCATCAATAAGAAAATAAAGTAAGCAATCAAACCTACCACCATAATCCAAATTACAGGTGGCATCAAAGTTACGTCATTCGGTGGAGGTAAAACGCCCGGAACAGGGCCGTTAGAATAATCTGATACGATTAATACCATCCAAGGAATGAACATAGTCATACCGGCTACCGAAGCGATAGCGGCCACACCAAGTCCTACGGCACGAGCTTTTAAATCTCCTTGATAGATTTTGTAAGCTACCACGAGCAATAAAGCTCCACCGAAAGTAAGTAATAAAATCCAGATACCAAAAGTAGTTCCTAAAATAGGAACAGCTGTATAAAAGTCAGGATCAAATGGAATTAATCTTTCCATTACCGATCTAAGAGCTACTTTTAAAGTATACATCGATTGTGTCGGGGCGATAAACAGTAAGTAAAGCGCCAAAATAACTGCCGCTACACCGGCAATTAGTCGTTGATTTTTAGTTGTTTTTGAATACATAATTATTAGATTTGAGTTATTGGTTTTTATTTAGTTATTAGTATTTTTATCGTATCTGTTAACCGATCGGAACTCTCCATTAAATCGTATGAAAAATTGTAAATCTTCCATCTTTTCACCATTAATCTGTAGGCACCTACAATAATTAATGAGAGCTCCTGACTGTTTACCTCTTCTGTTATTTCATTGTTTTTTTGGCCTTGTTCTATAATCGTGATAAATGTTTCGTTATTTATATCCAATATTTTTTCAACTTTGGCCGAAAGCAACTCATCGTTTTTAAAAATTTCTTCGGCAAAAATAACCGAAACGTAAGCCGGATTTTTCATAAACATTTCCGACAGTTGCTTGTAAATGCGTTTTATCTTTTCGATAGATGATATTTTCAATGAAATAATAGTTTTTGAAAAACTCAATAAATTATCGATAAATATGTCTAAAATCGCTGTCAATATTTCCAACTTACTTTTAAAATGTCTATAAATAGCCGCTTCGGTTAAACCTAACGAATGAGACAAATTTTTGATGGTAAAGCCTTGTATCCCATTGCTATCAATAATATCGATAGCCATTTTTAATATTTCACTTTGTCTATTTGAATACTGCGCTACCATCGGTTTAAACTAGTAAGTAAACATTCACTTACAAAAGTAACTTATGAAACATGGGATTTTTCAAACAAAAATCAGTTTTTTCAAAATAAAAATTAAGCGTTTGTGACTTTTATCATTAATCAATCAGTTTTTCATTAAATATTTTAAAAAGTTTTTAGTGCTAACAAGTAATATTTAACGATTTGTTATATTTTTACCAAAGCTTGTTCCAAATCTGCAATAATATCTTCCACATTTTCAATACCTACTGAAAAACGCACTAATTCATCGGTGATACCGGCTGTTTCACGTGCCTCTTTACTCATGGAAGCATGCGTCATGGAAGCCGGATGTTGAATCAGTGTTTCAACACCACCTAAAGAAACCGCCAAAAGCGCCAATTTTACGTTGTTCATTAAAGTTTTTCCTGCATCAAAACCGCCTTTTACTCCAAAGCTAATCATTGAGCCGGGCATTTTCATCTGTTTTTGAGCCAATTCATATTGCGGATGAGAGGGAAGTCCGGGATATTTAACCCAAGCTATTTTAGGGTGATTTTCCAAATATCGAGCTACTTTTATGGCATTCTCAACAGCGCGTTCTACTCTTAAAGACAACGTCTTAACTCCTCTGATTACCATATAGGCTTGATGCGGATCCATATTGGCACCGAAATATGACATGGTTTTACGTAAACGGGCATATACAACCGGATCTTTGGCAATAAGGGCTCCTCCTACAATATCGGCATGTCCGTTGATAAATTTGGTTAATGAATGCAAAACAATATCGGCACCCAAATCTAGGGGATTTTGCAAGTAAGGGCTGGAAAAAGTGTTATCGACAGCTAATAAAATATTATTTTGATGCGCTATTTGGGAAACTTTTTCAATATCGGTTAACACCATCGTAGGATTGGTGGGAGACTCTACATAAAGTAATCGGGTATTAGGACGTATGGCTTTTTCAATAGCCGACAAATCTCCGGTATCGACAAAGGTGGCTTCTACGCCAAAATCCTTAAAAAAGGTTTCCATAATGCTTCTTGAAGGGCCATACATGGCTTCGGAAGCAACCATATGATCACCTGCCTTTAAAGTTGCGGCATATAAGGTGCTTACCGCTCCCATACCGGAAGCAAAAACCACCGCTCCTACTCCATTTTCCAAATCGGCCAGTTTGTTTTCCAAGGCATCTATTGTAGGATTGCCGATACGGGTATAAATATAACCTTTTTCTTTTCCGGCAAATAATGCCGCACCGTGATCGGCATCGCGAAAAGCAAAAGTGGAAGTTTGATATATGGGAGTAACAGCTGCTCCAAACGGATCGTGAAAATCTCCCGAATGTATCAATTTGGTATCAAATCCTTTATTTTTAGTATTCATAGTTGAGATGTTTTAAATGGTTGAATACAACAAATTTAGGAAATTAAATAAACATATTCCATATAACAAATCAATTTTAAATCAAAAGAGGCTGTCTCAAAAACCATTATCTTGAGAAAAAAATCTGAAGACCTATTAATATTTACTACTAAAAATCAACAGATTGCCATCCCGAAGCAAGTTCGGGACAGGCTTTCGTTCCTCATCGCAATGACAGCAAAAATTTACTTTTGAGACAGCCTCTTTTGATAATAATATTAAAATACGTAATTAATTTTACACTTTTTTATTAAAAACCGTTGCACTTGCTTGGGCGGTAGGAAAAATAAGGATATCGGCTATATTGACATGCGGGGGACGTGTTGCCATATAAACAATGGCGTCGGCGATATCTTCCGCAACAAGCGGTTGAAAACCGGCATAAACTTTATCGTTGGCATTTTTGTCTTTGAGACGTACTATGGAAAATTCTGTTTTTACGGCCCCGGGCGAAACACTACCTACTTTTATTCCATACGGATTAAAATCAATGCGCATGGCTTTTGTCAATGCTTCTACCGCATGTTTGGTAGCACAGTATACGGCGCCTTTGCCATAAGCTTCTTTACCGGCAATAGAACTCACATTGATAATCTGTCCCGAACGGCGTTTTACCATTCCGTTTGAAACAATTTTTGTAATGTATAAAAGTCCTTTTATGTTGGTGTCAATCATCTGTTCCCAGTCTTCGATCAAATTTTGGTGCAATGGTTCCAACCCGGCAGCTAATCCGGCATTATTAACCAATAAATCGATCTTACGCCATTCGGGAGGTAATTGCAACATGGCATTTGAAACTTCGTCTTTTTGACGAATATCAAATTGCAAAGATAAACAACGCACACCTGAGGCTTGTAATTCGACACATAAATTATGCAAGCGTTCTTGTCTTCGTCCGGTTATAATTACATCATAGTTGTTTCGGGCTAAAAGCAAAGCCGTAGCTTTTCCAATTCCTGAAGTGGCACCGGTTACCAGAGCTATTTTGTTCATTTTTTTTAGGTTTAATAATTTAACTGAACAAAAATATATAAATATGTTTTAGAAAAAAGTAAAATTAAACTTTTAACATAAAAAATTAAAACCGGTAACCGAAATATATATCAAATCGGGGAACAATTTCATCGTAATAATCCGAATCGGAAAAATTTCTTCCCAGAGTAAAAATCGTTTGGATACTAAATCCGCGTGAAGTTGTCCATTTTTTGCCCAATCCGAAACCGATTCCCAAGGTATTATAGTAATCATTTTGTGGTGGCGTATCATAATCCGGATCAACCACTTCATAATCATATAAAAGTATATTTTCCTTGGCTAAAAAACTGAGATAAGTTTGGGCAAAAAATCCGTTCATACCATATTCTTTCTTTTCGTTGAAATAAAAACGAAAATAAGCATCGGTATAATAATCGTAGTATGAATTATTAGCGTCAAAAATGTAAGAAATGTTTCCTCCCACAGAAGTAGAAGGCGTCATCAAGTGCTCATATTCCAATTCCAATCCGGGATAAAGAACAGCTGTCAAAATCCCGATTTTCAATTCATTGTTTTTTTTCGACAAAGAGGGTATGCTTTGCTCTTGAGCCGTTAAACCCAAAAATGCAAATAATGCAATAGTCATAAAATACTTTTTCATGGCAGTAAAGTTTTGGTTAATGTTTCGGTGGAAAATTTTCGAGTAATTTATAAACAGCTTTTTTAATCACTTTTAAATCGTTATTATAATAATTAATGTATCGACTGGCTGTCCAAACAGGCTTTTTTAATTTCATATCCACTATATCGACATATACGGTTCCTTCTTTAGACTTTTCGACATATGAACGACGATAATAAGGTGTATAATAGCCCGGATATACATCTATCCGTTTATGAATATCGGTAAAAACATTGATTAAAATATCCGGATGTGCTGATTTTCTAAAGCCTTTTTGCTCCATTACTTCGGTGATGGCTTTTAAGATAGAACGTTTCTGATTAGCCGGAATTTGTAAGGCATCAATTCCTTTTTTATAAAAAGCAAAAGTTTTGTAATGGGTAAAATCAACATTTTTATCATAGGTAATACGCGTAGAAGAACATGAACTCAGCATGTTAAACATAAAGATAATAAAAGTAAGTCGGATAAAAGCTTTCATAATGAAATGGTTTTAAAACATTTGTTACAAAAACTATTCCATTTAGAAAAAGTTTGAAGCTTGAAAAACAAATACCGTTGGACGTTTATGCAAATCAACTTGATGTTTTTTCCATTTTTGCACCGGCAAAGTTTTAATAAATTCGGTTGCAAGCGTTAAATCCGTTGCTATACATAATTGGGTTTGCGGATGTAAAAACCGGATAAACGACTCAAACAGTTTATTGTTTCGGTAAGGTGTTTCAATACAGATTATCGCTCTGTTTTCATTCATGGAACGTTTTTCCAATGCTTTGATTTTTCGTTTTAAATCGCTTGTTTCTCTGGGTAAATATCCTTCGAACGAAAAAGTTTGTCCGTTTAAGCCCGAAGCCATTAAAGCCAACATTAGCGAGGAAGGCCCTACTAAAGGTTTTACCCAAAAACCATGTTTGTGAGCCAAGGCTACGATTAAACTGCCCGGATCGGCTACAGCCGGCAAACCCGCTTCGGAAAGTAAGCCTATATCTTCACCGTCGATCAAGGGTTGTATAAACTCTTTCAAACGAGCGGTTTTGTCATGTTTGTCGAGTTGAAAAATAACCAAATCGGATTGTTTTTTCTCGGGACAAATATTTTTGATAAAACGGCGAGCGGTTTTTTCATTCTCAACTATAAAATACCGGAGTTGACCAATGGTGTTTTTAACGATTTCCGGCATTATTTCTTCTAAGGGCGCTTGTCCCAAAGGTGCCGGTATCAAAAACAATGTCGGATTATTCACTTTGTAATTTTTTGGCTATGGCTGTTGTAGCTTCGTCAAGCATATTATATACTAAACGGGCAGCATTTTGACCTTTTTGATAAGAATCGGGGACTTCCATATTTTCGCCCGGAAAAATTTCATTTAAAATAAAATCAACTTTTTTCAAATCTTCCGGTTTACGAGCTTTCTGTTGTATCAAATCCCAATTGAAACGATCCATTATATATATGTAATCAAAACGATCAAAATCTGACGGTGTAAAAGCTCTTGCCCTCAATCCGGAAATATCCAACCCGTTTTCTTTGGCTACTTCACGAGACGATTTACAGGGAGGTTCACCCAAATGATAACTGTCTAAACCTGCCGAATCTACTTCTACTTTTTCCGGATTTACTTTGCTGCGCAACAAAGCTTCAGCTAAGGGAGAACGACAAATGTTTCCCAAACAAACCATTAAAACTTTCTTTTTTGACATGGATTTTGTTCAATTAAATTTTCGGTAACAAAAGTAATGAAAAAAGTATTAGAGCGAAAATTCTATTTCCAAATCTTTATAAAACTTGTTAAATTCTTTATCGACACGTTTTAAGCCGTCTATTGTTTTGCAAGCGTGTAAAACCGTAGCATGATTTCTGTTACCAATATTCTTACCTATTTCGGCATAAGGTTTATTGGTAATTTTTTTGGCAAAATACATGGCAAATTGGCGTGCTTGCACAATTTCACGTTTACGAGATTTAGATTGAATATCATCGATATCTACATTGAAATATTTGGCCACTATTTCTTTAATCATGTCAATAGAATAAACCTTTTTGGTTTGTTTGACATAATTTTGAATAATTTCTTTGGTGAGTTCCAAATTGATTTCACGATGATCAAATGAAGCATGGGCAATTAATGAAATAATGATTCCTTCCAACTCACGAATGTTGGTTTTGATACTTTGAGCAATAAATTCAATTACGTTATCGGGCAGTTTTACACCGTCGGCGTATAATTTATTTAAAATAATCCGTTTACGGGTTTCGTAATCGGGTTTTTGCAATTCAGCTGACAATCCCCATTTAAAACGGGACAACAAACGTTGTTCTATATCTTGCATATCTACCGGCGTTTTGTCGGCTGTTAGAACAATTTGTTTTTTGTTTTGATGCAAATGGTTAAATATGTGGAAGAATACATCTTGCGTACCGGGTTTACCGGATAAAAATTGGATATCATCGACAATCAATACGTCTATCATTTGGTAAAAATGAATAAAATCGTTGCGATTATTGCGTTGCGTTGCCGTCGTATATTGTTGGATAAATTTTTCGGTTGAAACATACAATACCGTTTTGTCCGGAAAATGACTTTTTACCTCTATTCCGATAGCATTGGCCAAGTGGGTTTTACCCAAACCTACATCACCGTAAATCAATAACGGATTAAAAGAAGTTCCTCCCGGTTTTTTGGCTACGGCTTTGGCAGCATTACGGGCCAAACGGTTTGAATTACCTTCTATAAAATTATCAAATGTATAGTGTTGATTCAATTGCGAATCAATCTGAATTTTTTTAATTCCGGGAAAAGCAAAAGGATTTTTGATTTCCGGAACAAAAGTTTTAGTGGTTTTTTTGTTAGTTGTTTCAACCGGAGGCCGGTTTGAACTGGGCAAATCCATCAGATGCTCTTTTTTTTCATGAGCATCAACACTCATTTTGATGCTGTAAATCAATTTGGCATCGGGGCCCAAATATTTGGTAAGAGCTATTTTTAAGAGTTGCAAATAATGCTCTTCAATCCACTCGTAATAAAACTTACTGGGGACTTGAATTTTTAAAACATTCCCTTTTAAATCAATAGGAACCAAAGGTTTGAACCAAGTCTCATAAGCGACTTCATCAATATTATCCTTAATAAAGGACAGACACTTATTCCATAAAATAACTGCTTGATTCATAGATGGTTACAGGGTTAACAAACTAAAAATGATTTCTCCAAAGCTCAATTGCAATTGCAAATTTGAAACAAAATTTTGGATAAAAAAAATTTTTTTTCCTTGTTTTTTATCTTTTTTTTTCTCTATTAGTTATGTCGTAATAAAATAGCGATTTTACCAAAAAATAATCATACATTTGTCGTAAGTTATTAAAGATAATGTAAATTGGTTTTTTATGAAAAAAATTCATCAGCTAAAATTTAAAACCCGTTATGCCGAAACCGATCAAATGGGTTACATTCATCACAGTATTTATGCCCAATATTTTGAGATGGGGCGCATTGAATTTATGCATGAAATAGGTATTTCGTATAAAAAAATGGAAGAAGAAGGTATTATTTTACCGGTCTATTCGTTATTTACCAAATATTTTATGCCTTTAAAATTTGATGAACAAATCACCTTAAAAACTTATGTCAAAACATTAAAAGGTGTTCGTTTGATTTTCGGATATGAAATCATCAATGAAAAGGGCATTAAAACCACCGAAGGTGAGGTTGTCTTGGTTTTTGCCGACGCACAAACCGGAAAACCCCTCAGGCCCCCTCAAAAATACACCGAAAAACTCATCAGCATTATTTAATAAACTTTTATTAACTTTATAAATAGTTGTAATTATGAATACCCAATTAAGTGTGAATATCAATAAAATAGCTACCTTACGCAATGCTCGCGGAGGCGATTACCCTAATGTGATAGAATTTGCTCAAAGAGCTCAAGAATATGGTGCCGACGGCATTACCATTCACCCGCGCCCCGATGAACGTCATATACGTTATAAAGATGCCCGTGAATTAAGGCCGGTAGTATATACCGAGTTCAATATTGAAGGAAATCCCATTCAAAAGTTTATCGATTTGGTTTTGGAAGTAAAACCCGAACAGGTTACTTTGGTTCCGGATGATCCTGATCAAATCACTTCGGATCACGGTTGGGACACTATTAAATATAAACATCACCTACAAGATATCATCAAAGAGTTTAAGAAAAAAGGTATCAGAACTTCTATTTTTGTTGATCCCGATTTAAAAATGGTGGAAGGAGCTGTCGCAACCGGAACCGATCGAATAGAACTGTATACCGAATCATACGCTTCAGAATTTGCCAAAGGAAACAAAAAAATTGTAAAGCTTTTTTCGGCCTCAGCAGAATTGGCTCACCAATTGGGATTGGGAATCAATGCAGGACACGATTTAAATTTAAACAACATTAGATATTTCAAAGAACAAGTCCCCTATTTGGACGAAGTTTCCATAGGACATGCTTTGATTGTGGAATCACTTATATACGGTATGGAAAATGTCATAAAAATGTATCAAGAAAAACTAAAAGGCTAAATCATGTCTGAAATTTTGCATTCCAAAATCATAGGAAAAGGCAATCCGTTACTGATACTACACGGTTTGTTGGGCATGGGTGATAATTGGATTAGTTTGGCCCGAAAATATGCGAATCATGGATTTGAAGTGCATTTGATTGATCAAAGAAACCACGGAAAAAGTTTTCACGATGAAGAAATGAATTATGAAATCATGTCGGAAGACTTAGACCGGTATATCCGGCATCATCACTTAAATAATATCTCTCTTATGGGACATTCTATGGGCGGAAAAACAGCAATGTTTTATGCCGTTAATCATCCGAATGAAGTGGAGAGATTAATCATTGTAGATATTGCTCCTAAAAAATACCCGCCTCATCATCATTTTATTTTTGAAGCCATTAAAAAGATTGATTTACAAAAATATAGCAAGAGAAAAGAAATAGAAAAAGAATTGGAAAAATATATAGAGTCGACTGCCATTAGAAATTTTGTTTTAAAAAATCTCAAACGCAGTGAAAACAAAAACTTTGAATGGAAAATGAATTTGCCGGTGCTTGAAGCATCATTAAACGAGTTGGGAGATGCATTACCACCTTATACGATATATTCAAAACCCAGCTTATTTATCAAAGGCGAAAAATCACCTTATATTCTAAAAAATGACTTTACGCTTATTAAAGCCCATTTTCCACAATCAGAAATGAGCGTTATCAACAAAAGCGGACATTGGGTACATGCCGAACAGCCTGAAATATTTTTTAATAAAACCTTAAATTTCTTATCAAATGATTAAAATCTGATGTTAAACTTTCTTCATATCTAAAAAAGGAACTTTTTATCTTTTATTTACTTGTATAAAAACATTATTTAATTTACTTTTATAAAAAATTTTAAACTTTAATAACTATGAAAAAACTAATATTTATTATTACTCTTTTATTCTTTGGCAGTATGTATGCCGGAGGTTACCGGGTTGCCCTTCAAGGACAAAGAATGCTAGGAATGGCACATGCCGGTTTATCTGTATTTAACAATTCTGAAACAGCATTTTTTAATCCGGCCGGTATAGCCTTTTTAGACAATAAACTATCCGTTTCATTTGGTGTGAGCGGTATTATATCATCTGTCAAATATCAAAATGAATATTACAACCAGCAAGCGGAAACCGATAATCCGCTTGGAACTCCATTTTATTTATATGTAACCTATCAATCAACCGACAAGTTGAGCTTAGGGCTTGCCATTTACACTCCCTTTGGCAGTTCGGCCGATTGGGGCACATGGGCAGGTTCGGAAATAGTAAACGACATTTCAATGAAAGTATTTTATATTCAACCGTCGTTGACATACAGATTTTCAAAAATCATGAGTGCTTCCGCCTCACTGATTATGGCTTACGGAAGTGTTTCATACAATAAAGATATCAACCGTTATTTAACCGACGAAGCCGGTAATAAAACCAATGTGCAATTGGAATCAGGAACCACCGGAGCTGCCGGTTATAATTTAAGTGTTGCCTTAAAACCTTCCGATAAAGTTTCGTTCGGATTAAACTACCGTTCAAAAGTAGTATTAGACGCCCGCTACGGCAAAGCCGAATTTAATAACGTTCCCGCTTTCTTACAAAACACATTAAAACCGGCAGGATTTTCAGCCGAATTACCCATGCCTGCCGAATTGGGAGTCGGATTTTCGTTTAAACCGGCAGAAAAATTGCTAATTGCAGTTGATTACAACTACACCTATTGGAATATATACAAAGAATTGCGTATTGATTTTAAAAATGATTTACCAACCAGCGTATCTGTTAAAAACTATCACAATACCAGCACAATACGTGTAGGTGCCGAATATCAATTAAATGAAAAAATGTTTGTAAGAGCCGGTTATTATTACGACGAATCTCCTTTGTCCGAAGGCTATTTTTCTCCTGAAACCCCTAGTTTAGATACCAAAAATTACACTTTTGGGTTTGGATACCAAATGAAAAAATTGAGTTTTGATTTTTCATTCTTATATGTAGACGGACAAGAGCGAACCGATTACACTTTTGTCACCGGTGAAGGCCCCAGTGCTCACAAATTTGGCGGTACTTATGTCAACAATGCCATTATTCCCGGATTTGGTGTTACTTATTCATTTAATTAATCGATTTAAAAATATTTTGTTATGAAAAAATTTATATACCTATTTTTCAGTTTGATAATCGCGTCAGGATTTGTTGCCTGCGAGCCCGAATTTGAAAATCCCATAGATGAAACAAATAACTACAACAGCGGTGAAGCCGACTTTAGTAATTATGTAGCTGTTGGAAACTCTCTTACCTCCGGATATACTAACGGAACTTTGTATAGAAGCAGTCAAAAAAATTCGTTTGCAGCCATTTTGGCCGAACAGATGAAACTGGCCGGAGGCGGTGAATTTACCCAACCGTATATGGAAGATGACGTCAACGATGTAGGCGGAATGACTTTTGGAGGACAAGTTATATTGGCTCCTAAATTAGTTATCGATGTCAGTGACGGCGGCCCTGAAAGAATCAATCAAACTCCTACGGTTGACGTTACCAACATTCATCCCGGCCCTTATAACAATATGGGCGTTCCCGCTGCTAAAATCTTTCATTTGGCAGCTCCGGGCTATGGCAATTTGGCTAACTTGCCTTTGGGCAAAGCCAATCCTTTTTATGTAAGAATGGCTTCTTCACCCGATGCAACAATTTTTGAAGATGTTTTAGCGCAAAATCCTACTTTCTTTACCTTATGGATTGGTGCCAATGACGTTTTATGGTATGCTACCGGCGGTGGTGTAGGAGTTGATCAAGACGAAGCCGGAAATATGGATCCTTCCACTTACGGTTCTGAAGACATTACCAACGCCAATGTTTTTGCATATATTTATAACAATATCGTTACAGCGCTAACCGCTAACGGTGCAAAAGGAGTGGTAGCTACTATTCCCGATGTGGCTTCGGTTCCGTATTTTACCACAATTCCTTATGCTCCTTTAAATCCTGCCACCAATGCCGAATATGCTGCCATGATTCCTGTTCTCAATGAAAAATACGGTTTGTTAAATCAAGCATTTGCTTATTTGGGAGTTCCCGAAAGATCTATTGTTTTTCCTGAAGATGCTCCCGGTGCTTTGGTAGTTAAAGACGAAGCTTTAACTGATATTTCCAATGAATTAAACGCTGTTTTACAAGCCTCCGGAGTGGATGCCGCTACCGCTACCGTATTGTCCGCTCAATACGGACAATGCCGTCCTGCCAATGCCAACGACTTAATTGTTTTAACGGCTAAATCCGTCATAGGACAAGTAAATGTAGAACATATGCAAGAATTAATGGCTATGGGCGTTCCTCAAGCCGATGCCGCTCAGTTATCAATTGAAGGCATTACATATCCGATGGAAGACAAATGGGTATTAACTGCCGATGAACTCGCACACGTACAAAACGTAACAAATAAATACAACGCTATTATTCAAGGAATAGCAGCCAGCAACGAAAATGTTGCTGTTGCCGACATGGCAGCTGTAATGAAAGAAATGACAACCGGACTTGTTATTGAAGACGGTTCGATATATACGGCCGACTATTTTAACGGAACCAACTTAGACGAATTG
>Ga0256843_1001417_pt1 | contig 18954 bp, 9 predicted proteins | sample AlvinellametaG_FD_191572 | JGI IMG/M metagenome (GOLD analysis project Ga0256843, IMG submission 191572) | Pompeii worm associated microbial communities from hydrothermal vent at the East Pacific Rise, Pacific Ocean - Alvinella | ecosystem: Host-associated > Annelida > Integument > Unclassified ... | reverse complement strand
AATAAAACCAACAGGTTTAAAAATATTATTTTCTTCATGAGTATATATTTTCACTTAATTGTTACAAAGTTAGCAAATATTTTGAATAATAATAAAAAAAAGTTTTTAATTTTATCTATATTTGGCAAAGCAAAACTTATAATTATCGAAATAAGTCAGATTGGGATTTTTACTTTTTTTAGTATCTTGGTCTTTTTAAATTTATTAATCGAAAACACTATGAGAACTTCCATATTTACCTTGTCATTAATGTTGATTATTTCTCTGTCTGTTTGGGGACAAAAAAAGAAAAACGATAAAGAAAACATTATCGAACAAACTGCCAACGGATTAAAATTTCGCAGTATCGGACCTGCCTTTACATCGGGACGTATTGCCGATTTTGCTGTTAATCCGGACAATCCTGCCGAATATTATGTAGGAGCCGCCAGCGGACATATCTGGAAAACTACCGATAACGGCTTTACTTTTCAACCGGTTTTTGAACACTACGGAGCTTATTCAATAGGTTGTTTGGCCATGGATCCGCATAATCACAATATTGTTTGGGCAGGCACCGGCGAAAACAATCACCAACGGGCCATCGGCTATGGAAATGGCATTTATAAAACTGTAGACGGCGGTAAGTCATGGAAAAATATGGGCTTACAAAAGTCTTTTCAAATAGGCATGATTAACATCGATCCGCGTGACAGCAATACTGTTTTAGCAGCTGCCGAAGGCTCTATTTGGGGGTCGGGAGGCGATCGCGGATTATATAAAACCACAGACGGAGGCAAAACTTGGAAAAGAGTTTTATATATCAGCGAAAATACCGGTGTCAACAATGTGGTACGCGATCTGCAAAATCCGGATATCCTTTATGCCACTTCCGAACAACGCCGCCGGCGTACCCAAACACATATAAGTGGAGGCCCCGAATCTAAAGTATACAAATCGGAAGATGCCGGTGAAACTTGGCGTGAAATCATGAAGGGACTACCCAAAGTAGATATTGGTGGAATGGGTATTGCCGTATCTCCAGTAGATTCCAATGTGGTGTATCTCATCATGGAAGCTGCCGAAGGAAAAAGCGGGTTTTTCCGGTCAACCGATCAAGGTGAATCCTGGCAAAAAATGAGTGATTATCACAGTAGCGGACAATATTACAACGAAATTTATTGCGATCCGGCAGATGTTGACAAAGTGTATTCTCCGCAAACCCATACCAGTTATACCGAAGACGGCGGAAAAACCTGGAAACGCTTAAATGTTAACAACAAGCACGTAGACGACCATGCCTTATGGATCAATCCTCATAATCCCAAGCATTTTATTATCGGAGGTGACGGAGGAATATATGTAACTTACAACACCGGAAAAACTTTCCGAAAAATATCCACTTTACCGGTGGTACAATTCTATCGCGTATATCTGGATAACAACAAACCTTTTTACAATATTTACGGAGGCACCCAAGACAACAACAGTATAGGAGGGCCTTCGCGCAATATCCGTGCCGATGGTATCAACAAAGGCGACTGGATCACTACTATAGGCGGTGACGGTTTTGGGGGTGCCGTAGATCCCGAAAATCCAAATATTGTTTACAGCGAATATCAATACGGAAATATTTTTCGCTTTGATAAAAAAAGCAAGCAACGCTTGAAAATCAAGCCCATGCCCGGCAAAAACGAATTGACTTACCGCTGGAACTGGAACACTCCCTTTATCATCAGCCCGCACAACCATAAACGTTTATATATTGCCGCCGAACGTTTGTTCCGCAGTGACGACCGCGGAGATTCATGGCAAATTGTCAGCCCCGATTTAACCGCTCAAATCGACCGGAATACATGGAAAGTCATGGGTAAATATTGGCCCGCCGAAGCAGTCCGAAAGGATGTTTCCACTTCCTTGTACAATACCTTGGTTTCTTTGGATGAATCACCGGTAAAAGAAGGTTTAATCTATACCGGATCGGATGACGGTGTGGTTCAGGTTACCGAAGACAGTGGCAAACACTGGCGAAAAATCGATAAATTTCCCGGTGTCCCGGACTATACCTATGTCAGTGACATCTTTGCCGATCGCTTTGATAAAAATACAGTCTATGTAACTTTTGACAACCGCAAACACAACGATTTTAAACCCTATATACTAAAAAGTACCGACTTGGGTCATACTTGGAAAAACATCACGGCCAATTTACCCGAAAACGGTAGCGTACACACAATTGCTCAAGATTATAAAAATAAAAATCTGCTGTTTACCGGAACCGAATTCGGTTTTTATTTCAGTATAGACGGCGGTAAACATTGGAACCGGTTAAACAACAACCTCCCCGACATAGCTGTTCGTGATATCGCCCTTCAACAACGTGAAAACGATTTGGTATTGGCTACTTTCGGAAGAGGTTTTTATATCCTTGACGATTACAGCCCGCTACGTCAATTAAACGAAGATTTCTTAAAAAACAAAGCATATTTATTTCCGGTAAAAGAAGCCTTGCAATATGTACAAAGCCACAAAAAATACGGACAAGGCGATACTGAATTTTATGCACCCAATCCGCCTTATGGGGCTATATTTACTTATTATTTGCAAGAAGCGCCTATGTCTACTACCGAAAAACGCCGTAAAAAAGAAAAAGAACAATTCAAAAAAGCCGAAAAAATCAGGCAAGCTACCTGGGAAGAATTACACGATGAAAAATTGGAAGAAAAATCTTATTTGCTGTTTAGTATTACGGATAAAGAAGGAAATATCATCAAAAAATTAACCGCTAAACCCGAAAAAGGAATACATAGAGTCACTTGGAATTTAAACTATCACAATCCGCATCCCGTTGACAACAACTTGGAAAAATTTGATGCCTTGCAACAACAAAATTTCGGCATTCCCGTATTACCCGGTACTTATTATGTCAAAATGGGTTTATACGACAAAGGTGTTTACCAAGATTTAACACAAGCGGTTGCTTTTGAAGTAAAACGTTTAAAAAACAGAAGTTTACCGGAAATTTCTCATGAAGAATATCAAAATTATTTCACCGGTTTGCAAAACACCTTGAAACAAGTTACCCGTTTGACAAATTCTCTGGAACAAGCCAAAAACGACCTGTACAAAATCAAGCAAACTTTGCTTCGTTCCCCTGTGGAAGTCCCCGGAATGATGACAAAAGTACAAAAAACCGAAAAACAAATTTACGACTTGGAATTTGACGTTTACGGTGTAGAACCCATCGCCAGTTACGAAGAAATACCACCGCATAAATTACCTTTATATATTCGCTTTATGAATATAATGTGGCGACATTTGGAATCAACCGCACCTATTACCCTAACCGAAAAACAACAATTGTCAATCGTCCGGGAAGAATTAAAACCCGCTTTGGAAAAACTGAAAAATATCCGTCAACAATTAAAAGCTTACACCTCTCAACTGAAAGAAGCCGGTGCACCTTGGACACCCGGAGAATAATTTGTCCGTGTCATTACGAGGAGTTCCGCACATACGGTACAACGAAGCAATCTCTGTGAATTAAACACTGTCGTTCAATAAAAGAAAAAACAGTGCCGAAGTGTTAGAGATTGCTCCTTGCTCGTGCCTCGTCATCGCAATGACAGTCGAAAACTGTCTTTGCGAGCTAAAAAAATTAATGTAACTTTGCACTTATTTCGATAAAAAACCTAAATATTATGAATATTAAAATTACCCTGCCCGACGGAAGTGTCAAGGAATATCCTAGTGGCGTAACGCCTTATGAAGTAGCCAAAGACATCAGCGAAGGATTGGCTCGCAATGTTATTTCCGCCAAATTTAATGACAAAACCGTAGAAACTTCCACTCCTTTGACCACCGACGGCCATTTAATTTTATATACCTGGAACGACGCCGAAGGCAAAAAAGCTTTTTGGCACTCGTCCGCTCACTTAATGGCACAAGCCATTCAAAAATTTTATCCCGATGCCAAACTAACGATTGGTCCGGCTATTGACAATGGGTTTTATTACGATGTCGATTTTGGTGATGCCCAATTTTCAGAAAAAGATTTTGAAAAAATCGAAAAAAAAATGTTGGAGATTGCCCGTGGTAAGCACGAGTACAAACTCCGTAAGGTTTCCAAAGACGAAGCTTTGAAAATGTACAAGAAAGAAAATAACCCCTTTAAAGTGGAATTGATTGAAAACCTCACCGACGGCGAAATCTCCTTTTGCGACCATGACGATTTTACCGATTTGTGTCGCGGCGGACACATTCCGCATACCGGGTTGATCAAAGCCGTGAAGCTCCTCAATGTAGCCGGTGCTTACTGGCGCGGTGATGAAAAAAATCCGCAACTCACACGGGTATACGGTATTTCATTCCCCAAGCAAAAATTATTGAAAGAATATTTGGAACTTTTAGAAGAAGCCAAAAAACGCGACCATCGAAAACTGGGAAAAGAATTAGAACTCTTTGCTTTTTCCAACAAAGTGGGACAAGGACTTCCTTTGTGGCTGCCCAAAGGAGCCGCCTTGCGCGAGCGCTTGGAAAATTTTCTGAAAAAAGCCCAAAAAAAAGCCGGATATCAACAAGTGGTCACCCCGCATATCGGACATAAAAACTTGTATGTAACCTCCGGTCACTACGAAAAATACGGGCAAGACAGTTTTCAACCCATTCAAACCCCCAAAGAAGGCGAAGAATTTTTGCTCAAACCGATGAATTGTCCGCATCATATTGAAATTTTTAAAACCAAACCTTACAGTTACAAAGATTTGCCGGTACGATTTGCCGAATTCGGTACGGTTTACCGCTACGAACAAAGCGGTGAATTACACGGGCTCACCCGGGTACGCGGATTTACACAAGACGATGCCCATATTTTTTGTACCCCCGACCAATTATTGGATGAATTCAAAAAAGTGATCGATTTAGTCATGTACGTTTTCGGTTCCTTGGGATTTGAGAATTTCACGGCTCAAATATCACTTCGTGACAAAGAAGACCGCAGCAAATACATAGGCAGTGACGAAAATTGGGAACGTGCCGAACAAGCCATTATCCAAGCTGCCCAAGAAAAAAATCTAAACACGGTTACCGAATACGGCGAAGCTGCTTTTTATGGCCCAAAATTAGATTTTATGGTCAAAGATGCTTTGGGACGAAGTTGGCAATTGGGAACCATTCAAGTAGATTACAACTTACCCGAACGCTTTGATTTGACCTATACCGGTTCGGATAACAAACCGCATCGTCCGGTGATGATTCACCGTGCTCCTTTCGGTTCAATGGAACGTTTTATCGCCATTTTATTGGAACATACTGCCGGTAATTTCCCCTTATGGCTTACGCCCGAGCAAGTTATCATTTTGCCTATCAGCGAAAAATATGAAGAATATGCCAAAAAAGTATTAAATTTGCTCGATGAAGCCGATGTACGCGCCACGATTGACTTGCGAAACGAAAAAGTAGGACGCAAAATTCGCGATGCCGAAGTACAAAAATTGCCCTATATGATAATCATCGGTGAAAAAGAAGCCGATAACGGCACGATTTCTGTAAGAAAGCATCAAGAAGGCGATTTGGGAAGCTTTACGATAGACAAATTTGTCGATTATATCCGTAAAGAAGAACAAAAAGATTTGAAAGAAATGAGCTAAAGACTTGACATCTAAGAAAAAATTCTTATTTTTGCAGGCTTTTTAGCGACAAATGTTGCTTGTCATGTCAAATGATTCCCGACGATAAAAAAGAATATTATCGAGGCACCGGCAAGCCACAATAAGTAACAGAATAGTAACCATAAAAACATAGAACAATAGCAATACGTAGAAGACGCAGTAGAAGACCGGGAAGGGTAATCAAGAAAAATCCCCACCGAATCAATAACGAAATCACCGCCAGAGAAGTTCGTTTGGTAGGCGATAACGTTGAAGTGGGCATATACCCTTTACGCCAAGCTTTGGCCATGGCTGAAGAACAAGGTTTGGATTTGGCGGAAATTTCACCCAAAGCCGATCCGCCGGTTTGTAAGATTTTGGATTACAAGAAATTCTTGTACGACCAGAAAAAGAAAGAAAAGGCGATGAAAGCCAAAACCCAAAAGGTAACCCTGAAAGAAATCAGATTCGGGCCGAATACCGATGACCACGATTATGAGTTTAAGAAAAAACATGCCATCAATTTTTTAAAAGACGGCAACAAACTCAAAGCTTATGTTTTCTTTAAAGGGCGTTCTATTATTTTTAAAGAACAAGGACAGATATTATTGTTGCGTTTAGCACAAGATTTGGAAGAATACGGCAAAGTAGAACAAATGCCCAAATTGGAAGGAAAGAAAATGATTATGCTGATGTCACCCAAATCCACCAAAAAGAAAAAATAGATATAAATAATAAATAAAGAAGAAGGATTATGCCAAAATTAAAAGTAAAAGCCAGTGCCAAAAAACGTTTTAAGTTGACCGGCTCAGGAAAAATCAAGAGAAAACACGCTTATAAAAGTCATATTTTGACCAAAAAAAGTAAAAAGCGTAAATTGAGATTGACGCATGCTACCTTGGTAAGCGATGCCGATATGAACAATGTAAAACAATCATTGGGATTGAAATAATCCACAATGATTTGGTAGATTTATTAACCCTGGAACAGTGCTCAAAAAAAATTAAAAATTTCCGTTAATGGAATGCCTGTTACAAAAAAATCATTAAAACTATGCCTAGATCAGTAAATTCAGTAGCAAAAAGAAGACGTCGTAAAAAAATCCTGAAACAAGCAAAAGGATATTTCGGACGCAGAAAAAATGTCTATACCGTTGCTAAAAATGCAGTGGAAAAAGCGATGTTATACGCTTATAGAGACAGAAAACAAAAAAAGAGAAACTTTAGAAGTTTGTGGATTCAACGTATCAATGCCGGCGCACGCCAGCACGGAATGTCATATTCACAATTTATGGGACGTATTCATGCCCATGGAATCGAACTCAACCGTAAGGTTTTGGCCGATTTGGCGATGAATCATCCCGAGGCTTTTAAAGCACTCATTGAAAAAATAAAATAAGTAGAACAACTTATTATTTATATCTTTTTTTATAAAGGGGAAGCGCAAAGCGCTTCCCCTTTATAATTTAATGCGCTTCATACCAATTTTTACCCATCCCTATATCTACGGTCAACGGAACCGCCAAACTCACTACATTTTCCATTTTATCCTTGATGAGTTGTTTCACTTTTTCGGCTTCGTCTTTAGGAGCTTCAAATACCAATTCATCGTGTACTTGCAAAAGCATCCGGGTTTGATAGTTCTGTTTCAATTCTTTTTGGATTTCTATCATGGCCTTTTTGATGATATCTGCGGCACTTCCCTGCAAAGGCGCATTTACGGCATTGCGTTCGGCAGCAGCACGCACTACGGCATTGCGCGAATTGATATCTTTTAAATACCTGCGACGTCCCAAAACCGTTTCTACATAAGCATTTTCACGGGCAAAATCCACTTGTTTTTTGATATAATCTTTCAGCGTAGGATAGGTTTCGAAATAGGTATCTATCAATTTTTTGGCCTCACTGCGTTTTAGTCCGGTTTGCTGACTCAAACCGTGTGCCGATAAACCGTAAATAATTCCGTAATTAACACTTTTGGCATGCGAACGATGCTCGGAGGTGACTTCCTCCAAAGGGATATCAAATACTTTGGCAGCAGTAGCGCGGTGAATATCTTCATCGTTTTGAAAAGCTTTGAGCATTTCTTCATCTCGGCTAAACGAAGCGATTAAACGCAATTCAATCTGCGAATAATCGGCCGAAATCAACACATTACCCGGCTCGGCTACAAAGGCTTTGCGAATTTCTTTGCCCCATGCCGTACGGATAGGAATATTTTGCAAATTGGGATCGGTAGAACTAAGTCGTCCGGTAGCCGTAACCCCTTGATTAAAATGCGTATGAATTCGCCCCGTAACAGGATTAATTTGCTTGGGCAAAGAATCGACATAAGTAGATTTGAGCTTGGTGAGTGAACGCCATTCCAATATCTTACCTACAATTTCAACCTCCGGATATTTTTTGAGCACCTCTTCGGAAGTGGAATATTGTCCGGTTTTGGTTTTTTTGGGCTTGGCATCGATTTTAAGTTTTTCAAACAATACGATTCCCAATTGCTTGGGAGAAGCAATATTAAATGATTCACCGGCAAGACTAAAAATTTCTTCTTCCAACTTTTGTATTTCAGTCGATAGTTTTTCCCGGATTTTATCCAAAACCTTTGTGTCGAGTTTAATTCCCGCTAATTCCATATCACCAAGTACTTTCAGTAGAGGAGCTTCTATTTCTTCATAGAGTTTTTGCATCCCCGAAGCCTTTAAATCTTTGCGTAAAATATCTTTTAAGCGCAAAATTACATCGGCTTGCATAGCCACATAAGCGATATAGTCTTCTTCGCCGGCGGTTTTTTTATCGGGTTTTTGCAAATGGATTCCCAAATAATTTTCGGATAATATTTCCAATTCATTGCGCATCTCCGGATTGAGCAAATAATGTATCAACATAATATCAACCAAATCACCCTGTAAATCCAAATTATTCCAACGGAGTAATTTATAGATTTGTTTTAAATCGTAACCGGCTTTTAAAGATTGATTATCGAGAAAAAAATCACGGAAATACAAGAGATTTTCTTGGATATTTGCTTTCAAAGGGAGACTGTATACTTTGCCGGGATTATAGCCTAGCGCCCAATGATATTGATCTTGTTCAAAATCAAATTTTCCGGGGTAAATTTGCATGGCTACTTCCTGTTGTCGTAAGAGTTTTTCTCTGAAAATTTCACGCGATTTCGGACTGTCAATCAACTGATTAAAATGTTCGTGATTGGCTTTTGTCCGGGTATTTTTTTCCACAGAGGTTTCATCTCCGAAAAAATCGTCAAACAAAGAATATTGTTGCGGATTTTGCTTGGTAGGCTTGCCCGTAACAGGGACTTGTACTTGTTGTTCTTCTTGTTTTTCGGTTTGGGGTTGTAGCAAGCGCATAAATTGTTCGGCTATCCGGCGGAATTCCAATTCACTAAACAATTCTTTTACTTTATCAAAATCGGGGGTATCGAGATGATAACGCCGGGCATCAAATTCGATAGGCGCACCGGTATTGATAGTCGCCAGTTTTTTGGAAAGCAAACCCAACTCTTTATTGGCCTCTACTTTTTCTTTCATTTTGCCTTTGAGTTGGTTGGTATTGGCCAGTAAATTTTCCATAGAGCCGAATTCGGCCAAGAATTTTTTGGCGGTTTTTTCGCCTACCCCCGGCAGTCCGGGGATATTATCAACACTGTCTCCCATCATTCCCAAAAAATCGATGACTTGTTCGGGGCGTTCCACCCCGAATTTTTCCTTTACCCGCTCTTTATCCCATATCTCAATTCCCTTGCCCATTCGCGAAGGTTTATATAAAAAAATATGGTCATCAACCAATTGGGCAAAATCCTTGTCTGCCGTTACCATATACACGTCAAAACCTTGTTTTTCGGCTTGTTTGGCCAGCGTACCGATCAAATCGTCCGCTTCCCATCCTTCGAGTTCAATTACAGGAATATGCATGGCTTTGAGCAAACGGTGGATATAAGGCACCGCTACTTTGATTCCTTCGGGTGTTTCGAGCCGGTTGGCTTTATATGCTTCATAAAGTTGGGTGCGTTCGATAGATTTTCCCTTGTCAAAAGCCACAGCCAAATAATCGGGTTTTTCACGCCGGATAATGTCTAATAATGTATTGAGAAAACCATAAATAGCCGAAGTATCCAGACCTTTGGAGTTGATCCGCGGGTTTTTTATAAATGCATAAAAAGCTCTGAATATCAATGCATAAGCATCTAATAAAAAGAGTTTTTTGCGAGTGGTATTTTCATTTTTTGAAGAAGAAGGCGCACTGGTCATAAGCATAATTTTGTGATGAATCAAAGATACGGTAATTTTTGAAAAAGCCGTAAGCCTAAATGAGTATTACGTACAGGACCACTGTTGATAGTATCGTTTCACATCTGCGACATTCCCGGTCAATAATAAAAAACTGATAAATCGATAAACAAAGGCGGCTGAGTGTCCGCCTAAGGCGGGATATATCGAAGCCACCGGCAAAGCGAAGCCTAAGCAAACTACATACTAAAAGCTCACTACGTGAAAGAAAACTAACCACTAGGCACCAACCACTAACAACTCCAAAGAATATCAAACACCAAACCGATGTCTCAATAACTATCGGGAAATGAATAACGAAGTTTTTACTGATTTTTATAAAATTCTAATTGTTCTTTTAACAAACGAATAAACTCATCTTTTTCTTGTAAACGCAATTCCATTTGTTTGACCAGTTTTTCGGGGAAAGTATTTATTTGCACACCACTGCTGTTATCGGAAAAATTATTATAAGATTGATTAAAATTAACACCATGTTCTTGTAAAAAATCGATAAAATCAAAATCCAGTTTTTTACTAAGCACAGCTAATTGTTCAATGGTGATTTTACTTTTATCACTTTCAATATTTGAGTAAGTTTTTTGAGAAATACCTAAAATATTAGCCATTTCCTTTTGAGAATATCGTTTTTGCTCTCGTAATTTTTTGAGTTTAGCACCAATCAACATAATAATTGCATTTTTATCAAACAAATGTAAGTAAATTTTTTAAGATAATCGAAAAAGATTTTACTCAAAATCAGAAAAGATATACTATTTAATAATAAGGCTACCAACATTATTGATAATTGAAGTATAATAACACACATGTTTAAATTTACTAAATATTAGAAATATACTAAAACAAAAAAACTTTTGATTGCTTTAAATTTATAAAAAAATTTTTATGAGAAAACTAAGCATATATCAAATATTAATAGTATTGTTCATATTTTTTAAGGGTTATTCTCAAAATAACAAAAGTGAGTTGCCTACGTATGCTCCGGTTTCACCGGAGGCTGCCAACTTAGGTAAATATGGGGATACACCCATTAATTTGGCCACAGGAAAATTACAATTTAATGTTCCCTTCTACACAATAAAAATGAATGGATATGAATTGCCAATCTATTTGAACTACGCATATGATGGTTTTATGCCCGAACAAGATCCCGGATTAGTTGGTTTAGGATGGAATTTAGTTGCCGGAGGAATGGTTACAAGAAAAAAATTAGGAAAAAGTGATGATCAAGTTAATCATTCTTCACCATCTCTGTATGATATAGTTGAAAAATATTACTTTAACACGGCCAATAATGAAGAAATTGAAAGATTAATTAATGTTTATATAAATAATACGGATGATACACAACCTGATCGCTTTTATGTAAATATAGGAAATATGAATGCAAATTTTTCTTATGATAAAAATGGAAATCCAATCTTTTATCCAAATAAAAATTACATAATCAATCAAACAATCGGCTTTGATGCGAATTTTGAAATAACAGATGATAAAGGTATTAAATATATTTTTGCCGATACCGAAACAACTAGTATTGATCCAGGACAAAGTTTAACACAAGTGGAAGAAGACTATATATCTACTTGGAAAATATCGCAGATTATATTACCAAAATCCAATGATAAAATTCAATTCAGTTATTATACAACATTGCCTAATTGCACAGATTGCTTGGATTATGAAAAGACCTTTGAAAGCTTAACGAAGAATATTGTATTAAAGCAAATCGGAAGTGGTTCTTGCTTAGAATATATACGTCCTGAAAAAGACGTTACGTATAATCAAACAACTAGTTATACAGAGCAAATCAGCATTAAACGAATAAATTTCCCCGAAGGACACATTGAATTTGACATACAACCCATAACCACCGCAGGTTCAAAAGCAAAAAACAAACAATATTTAAACAGTATCAGCATATATGATAACTTTGACAAATTGTTAACGAAATATGATTTTGTCTATGAAGATCAGAGTCATAGAACAAACTATAATTTGTTAAAACAAATCAAAAAAACCGGTTATACTAATAGTCCTACCGGAAAAGAAGAACCCTTTTATAAATTCGAATATTACGGAAAACTACCTGAACAAGCTAATATATATGCCGGCGATTTATGGGGATATTACAATGGAAATACATCTAATAGGGGAGGATTTTATGATAACATGAACGTAGATTTTTATTCTACAAGATTAGGAGCTTTAAAAAAAATATATTTTCCTACCGGAGGATTTAATGTATTGGAATATGAACAAAATGCTATACATCTGAGTGATGATTCGCTATTGGAGGGAGGGTTATGTGCCAGCAATTTATTAAACTTACAAAAAACACTATTTGTAAAAGGACATAATTTAAGTTCGACAGAATCTCATAAAGAAGACAGCATATATATAGGCACGACACAAATTGTAAAAATAAGTTTAAACGCAATGGCGACACCGGGGGCACCCAATACCGCCTCTGCTTCTGTACAATTTAACGGACAATACGAATGTGATACACAAAATACATATTGTAATGATATGTGTCATACCAGCATATCCGTTGACAGTGATGAAATGCCCACTGAACAAACTGTAGATGATTTTATCAATGCACATACAACAGGTAATGGTACAACAACTGATAATATACAAGGAACAAGTCAGGAAACAACCAGTTATTTTAAAGTGTATGCCGGTACTACCATTAGACTGATATGTGATGCCGGAGCAGGCTCTAAATTTAGTGCAGCAAACGTAACGGTTGATTACTGGGATGGAATAGAAAATGAATTAAAAGTAGGAGGAATTAGAATAAGTAAAGTAAAAGTTTATGATACCGAAAATAATATAACCTACCAAAACCAATATATCTATAAAAATGAGGATGGATTAACCAGTTCGGGAAAATTAGTATCATTTCCAAAATATAAATGGAAAATATTTAAAGTTGCCAAAGTCTATGATGATGATTATGGCTCTGCTGACATTTGCTCTATAGATATTCAACATAAAGCTAAAAACAGCAAAATCCCTTTGGCAGGTTTTGATGGTTCTCCGGTTATCTATCGAAGGGTAGAAAAAATCACAACTGATGCCAATAATAATGAAAAAGATAAAGAGGTAAGCCGATATACGGCGTTTACAAATCCCAGTAATGAGGTGCCGTTTTTGCCTTTAAATCCTAAAAACTGGCGAAAAGCCAAATTGACTGAAAAAGAAGTGTTCAAAAAAGAAAACGGGAGTTATCATAAAATAGCCTCTCAGTCAAATAGATATAGAATTAAAATTCCGTTTTCTATTAACGTGAAAAAATCTATAGGTTTTGGGGCAATGAAAGTAATTTATTTCAAAGTAGTAGGTGGTACAATGCAAGGGGATTCGGATATGATTTCTTATTATAACAAAGATACATATATTGATTATCCCGAATATTATTTGATGACTAATTCAACTGAATTTAATTTCTTTGACAACGGAACTTTAACAAATACCATAACCAACGAATATGATTTAACAACCGGTTATCTCAAAAAAACTACTACACATAACAGTAGAGGTGAAATTCTTACTACAGAAAATTTTTATCCTTATGAAGCTACAACTATCAGCTCATTAGGAAATACCGATCTAACCGCGGAACAATTATCGGCTTACAATATGTTAACCAATGACAACATTATACAGACACCCGTACAAACAGTAACCGAAATCAATCAGCAAACTACACAAATCCGGCGAACAACTTATCAAGAAAATGGCAGTATAGCTTTGCCACAGGCAGAACATTTGGCTAAAGCAGGTTTGGATTTAGAAGAAAGAATTGTTTATCAAAGTTTTGATGCATATGGAAACCCTACAGAAATATCAAAAAAAAATGGAACACATATTTTTTATATCTGGGGATATGAACACCAAAAAGTAATTGCTAAAATTGTTAATCCTCCGTACGACAGCCCAATTTTTAACAGTAACATAATAAATGCCATTATAACAAAATCGGATGAAGACAACGACAATATAATCAACCAACCTGCCGGCACAGAATATGATTTATGGCTAAGTTTGGAAAATCTCAGAGCTTCATTACCGGAAGACAGCAAAATGACCTTTTATACTTATGATCCGGTTATAGGGTTAACCAGTGTGACACAACCAAATGGCGATATTCAGTATTATGTATACGATGAAATGGGAAGACTACAAAAGATACTGGATAAAAATAAAAACATCATTAAAGAATATGAATATCATTTTAAACCTTTCCCTGTTGAATTTGATGATATGTATATTGATGTAATTGCTCACGATGAAATTAATTCAACAGTTACGTTTCAGGTAATCAATCCAAATGGCATTCCAGCAGATTATCAGTGGGAAGTACAACCCGGACAAAGCATAATAAACGGACAAGGTACTGATACAATAGAAGTGTCATATCAATGTCGCCCTGAATTATTATTTGGAGTAAGTTGTGTTGTGTCAGACACAACATACCCTGCAATTAATACTACATTAGAATATAATTTTTTATGGGACGGTTGTTTGTCTGATGCGGATTTAAATGTGGAAATTAACTATAATGGTACTCCTTCAGCAAACCCGGGCGTTGGCGATGACAATACAGGCGATGATACCGTTGATATTACACTTGATTCTATACAACTAAGTGTAGTAAACTTAACTGGAGGAGTAGGAAATCTTACTTATCAGTGGTATTATGTTATCAATGGTTTTGAAGTCTTGTTTGATACAACAACGGTAGGCCAGAATGAAATAAGCACCAGTCAAAATACGCAAACATTTAATGACATACAAGGTAATTTAGTTAGTTTTAAATGTAAAATCACAGATAACACTACTCAACAAGAAGTAGAGGCATATGAAAGTCAATACGGACATTACATTTTACCTATTGACTAAAAAATATTCTTTAATTAAAATTAATGCAATATATATTATGAAAAAAACATTAATATATCTAATAAGTTTTATTTTCTTATCACTACAAGCCCAAAATCAAATCTGGCAACGCAAAGCCGGAGGCTCTTATTCTGATTTTTTATACGACGGTATATCCACCCTTGACTATGGTTTTATTCTGGCAGGCGCAGGAATTTCAGTAGACAACAACAGTACCGGAAAAGGCAACTACGACTACCTTTTGGCCAAATACAATGAAGATGGCGACAAACAGTGGCAAAAAAGCTTTGGCGGCAACCGGCACGATTATCTCAAACAAATCACTTTGGGTATTGATGGTGGGTATTTATTAACAGGCAATAGCAATTCGGATGTAAGCGGTATAAAAACACCGGCAAATATCGGCGGTTTTGATATCTGGTTGCTCAAACTGGATATCAACGGTAACCCCGACTGGCAAAAAGCCTTGGGAGGCTTGGCAGATGATCAAGTAAATCATGTCATCCGTAGCAATGACGGGGGTTTTTTAATAGGCGGAAGTTCGGCATCCGAAGAGATTATCCCATCGGGATCACGCTTGAGTTCTCCTGATTTGATACTCAAAGAAGGTGAAAATTACGGCAATTTAGATTATTGGATTGTCAAACTTAGTGCGCAAGGGAAATTACAATGGCAAAAAAGCTTTGGAGGCAAATATAAAGATATATTAAAACAAGTACTAGAATTGCCCAACGGCAATATTATACTTGCCGGCAACAGTAATTCGCCGGTAAGTGGCAATAAAAATATTACCGGTAAAGGAAAAAACGATTGGTGGCTTATCAAAATCAATGAACAAGGCGATGTGTTATGGCAAAAAAACTTTGGCGATGAAGCCGATGACAAACTATCTACAATGATTTTAACCAAGGATAATAATATCCTATTAGGAGGAAATTATACCTATTTTGATAATAAATCCAAACAAAACAAAGCAAATATCATATTACGTAAAATAGATACCAACGGCAACCTGATTTGGAAAGAAACATATGACAACGGAGCCGATGATTACTTGACCAATATCCTGCAAAATTTCGACGGCACATTGATATTGGGTGCCTATTCTACAACACATGCCTCAAATATAAAAAACAAAATACAAGGAAAAGGGAAAGACGATTTTTTAATAATTAAAACCGATAACAAAGGCAATGAATTATGGCGTCGTCATCTCGGAACCCATAAAAAAGAAATATTAAAAAAAATTATCGGTACACGTGACGGCGGATATGTATTAATGGGCAGTAGCATGACACACGGCAAAGGCGACAGTAATGCCGATTATCTAATGATAAAAATAGCTGATAAAGATAAGCCTTTGCACCAAAAATTGCCTTTGGAAGCAATTCCTAATCCTGCAATTTATTATACGCAAGCCGTCATTGGCAAAGATTACGAAAAAGGCATCTTGCGGGTATTTGACCTGAACGGCAGAGAACTGTATTATACAGAACTCAACGGAAACCGGATAGTGCCGCTACCTGTAGCCGGCTATCCCGACGGAATATACATTATCAATGTAACAGTAGACGACGAAGCCACTAACAGTGTAAAAGTTTTGAAGGGTAGATAGTACGACCATCGGTTACCAGTTAATATTCTGCGCATTTTGTGCGCTAGCAATTAGTGTTCACCGATTTATTAATTACGGTTGCTTCGATACATCCCGACTCAAGGTCGGGACACTCAGCCACCTCGATTTATCGGTTCATCAATTCATCAGTTAAACAAAAAAATATGAAACGAATTTTATTTTTATTTCTTATAGCAAGTTTAAGCTTGTCCGCATTAGCACAGGATAATGATAAAAACTGGGTAAAAAGCATCACTTATAAAGTGCCGGTAACCCAAAGCGGGAATGCCAATACTACTAATGCGCATATCGAAATCAATTATTTTGACGGATTAGGACGACCCATTCAAAATATCAAACAAGCCGAAGCCGGTAACGGTGGTGATATTATCACCCATATAGAATATGACAATTACGGCAGACAAACCAAAGAATATTTGCCTTACATACGCAACAGTTCATCGATGAGTTTTGAAAATTTGTCTGAAACCGACATTATTAGTTTTTATCAAAACACACCGGGAATAGAACACACTAATATCCCTTTCAGTGAAAAAGAATTGGAAAACTCTCCTTTGAACAGAATATACAAACAAGCAGCACCGGGTGATGATTGGAAATTAGGTAGTGGACATGAAATAAAATTTGATTATCTTACCAATGAAGACAATGAAGTACGCATGCCCTTTGCCCATACCAATTACAATGCCGGTCTGGATATTTTCAGGCCTAACCTAAGCGGTTGGGACAGCTATTATCTGGCAGGCAACTTGTATAAAAACATAACAGTGGACGAAAACAACGGCTATACAAGTGCTCCGGGAAATACATCTACACAAATAATTGAATATAAAGACAAATCCGGGAAAATTGTATTAAAAAGAATAATAGATAATCAACTACACACTTTCGACACTTATTACGTGTATGACCTATACGACAACTTAACCTACGTTATTCCTCCTGAAGCTTCTGACGAAGCCGTTATAACCGATACAATTTTAAATAACCTTTGTTACCAATACAAATACGACAAACGCAACCGCTTGGTAGCCAAAAAACTCCCCGGTAAACATTGGGAATATATGGTATACGACCAACTCGACCGTTTGCGTGCCACCGGACCCGTCAAATCACCCTTTAATGATATCATAAATGATGGTTGGCTATTTACCAAATATGATGTTTTTAACCGGCCGGTTTATACACTTTGGATGCAAGACAACAATATAAATGAAAGCCGGAGAATAGAAATTCAAAACTTCATATATGACACGCCTACTGCATATAAAATAAATGAAGTGTCCGATAATCCAAATGATATAAACGGAGTGGATGTGGCTTATAGCAACGATTCTTATCCTAAAAATAACGCCCATGTATTGACCATTAATTATTACGATTCTTATAATAATACAGGTTTAGCACCAATACCCTCCTCAATTTACGGACAAACTGTAAAAACCAATCTGAAAACATTGTCTACAGGAACATGGACAAGAATATTACAAGCCTCTACTAATACAAATGGTAATTTCAGTACCATCATATATAAAGATGATCATCTCAATTCACCCATTAAAACCATAACAAATTATCCAAACGATGGGAAAATAGAAACCTCAAATGAAGTGGATTTTGAAGGCAAAGTACTACGAACCCATACACTGCACAAAAAAAATCATAGCAGCTTTGAACTCAATACATTTGAAACATTCAACTATACTCCGCAAGGAAGATTAGAACAACAATTACATAAAATAAACAACTTATCTGAAGAAAATATAGCTTTTAACGGATATAATATATTAGGACAACTTAAACGTAAAAAAGTCGGTAATAATTCCACGAATCCTTTACAAAATATCACATATAATTACAATATCCGCGGATGGTTAAAAGATATCAATGACATACATTTACCCAACGGGCAATTATTTTATTTTGGTATTAAATACAATACAGGAAGCCATCCGTTATATAACGGTAATATCAGTGAAACACATTGGAGAAGCTCTTCGGATAATATTGTTCGTTCTTACGACTACACTTATGACCATTTAAACAGACTTATATTTGCCGATTATTACAATGACAATAATATTCAGGATACATATAATGTTAATATATCATACGACAAAAACGGAAATATTGTATCTTTGCAACGTAATGGCGGTGACGAAACAGCCGGTATAGCCGATCAAATTGACAACTTGCAATACACATATACAAGTAACAGTAATCAATTGATAAAAGTATATGACAATGCCGGTAATACACAAGGATTTAATAACGGCAATAGCGGTACCGGTAATGATTATACCTATGATTCCTATGGCAATATGATAGAAGACCGTAACAAAGAAATAGATAAAATAATTTACAACCACATGAACCTCCCTACCCAAATATTATTCAATAACGGTAACAGCATCAGTTACACCTATGACGCTTCGGGAGTGAAATTGCAAAAAAAGGTTCATTATAATACG